>Ga0105046_10000330_pt1 | contig 63993 bp, 57 predicted proteins | sample MAT03_FD_78385 | JGI IMG/M metagenome (GOLD analysis project Ga0105046, IMG submission 78385) | Freshwater microbial communities from Lake Fryxell liftoff mats and glacier meltwater in Antarctica - MAT-03 (megahit assembly) | ecosystem: Environmental > Aquatic > Freshwater > Ice > Liftoff...
GCCGTCCAGTCACTGTCGGAGGCGCGCGAGGGGCGGGTCCGCGCGGAAGAACGCCTGAATGCGGCCGAGGAACGCCGCCGCGAAACGGAAGCGCGCATCCAGGAAGTGTTGAACACGCCGCCGCATCTGGCCATCCGCCAGGCGGAACTCGAACCCGATGCCGCTCTTCCCGACAGCGCCGAAATCGAGCGCAAGCTCGACCGGCTCAAGGTCGAGCGGGAGCGTCTGGGCGCCGTCAATCTGCGCGCCGAGGAAGAACAGCGCGAGCTATCAGAGCGGCTGGACACCATCGTCACTGAACGCGAGGACATCATCGAGGCGATCCGCAAACTCAGGCAGGCCATCCAAAGCCTCAATCGCGAGGGCCGCGAACGGCTGCTCGCCGCCTTCGAAGTCGTGAACGGCCATTTCCAGCGGCTTTTCACGCACCTCTTCGGTGGCGGCACGGCCGAACTCCAGCTCATCGAATCCGAGGACCCGCTTGAAGCCGGGCTCGAGATTCTCGCCCGGCCGCCCGGCAAGAAGCCGCAGACGATGACGCTGCTGTCCGGCGGCGAGCAGGCGCTGACCGCGATGGCGCTCATCTTCGCGGTTTTCCTGACCAACCCCGCGCCGATCTGCGTGCTGGACGAAGTGGACGCACCGCTCGACGATCACAATGTCGAGCGCTTCTGCAACCTGATGGACGAGATGGCGGCGTCCACCGAGACGCGCTTCGTGGTGATTACCCACAATCCAATTACGATGGCGCGCATGAACCGCCTGTTTGGCGTGACGATGGCCGAGCAGGGCGTCAGCCAGATGGTGTCGGTCAATCTCGAAACCGCCGAGCAGCTGCGCGAAGCGAGCTGATCGAAACCAACTCCGCATCAGAGACCAAGGATTTTCTGGCTGGGGAATGCCCGACGCCTGAAGAACCCTGGCTCATCGGCCCCGTCAGACAGCACCGCTCATGACGCGCCGGGCGCGGATATCTTGTCATCGGCGATGTCGGCCCGGATGCGCTCGATGTCGCGCTTCTGCGGCGGGCCGTAGCCGCCGCCGCCCGCCTGATCGTGACGGATCAGCGTGCCCTTGGTAATGTTCAGAGTGGTCTTGCCAGGCAAAGGCTTCAACTCGCAGCCGGGCTCCGCGATGTAGTTGCGCGACGGCGCGCCGGGCATGCCGCCAAACAGGCCGTAAGGCGGATGGTCGGTCCGGTCGGCCCGCAACTGCAGCACGGCCTCGTCGGCCAGCAGGCGATAGGACCGCGTCAGTCCAAGCCCGCCGCGATATTTGCCGGCGCCGCCAGAGTCTTTCCGCAGGCCGTAGGATTCGACCCGGATCGGATAGCGAGCCTCCAGCGTCTCGATCGGCAGGTTGGACATGTTCTGCGACGGGTTGGTCACGCCCTCGATGCCATCCTGGTCCGCGCGCCCGCCCCAGGCGCCGTTGATCATGTCGACCATTATGAAAGGCTCGCGCTCCTCGCCCTGATAACCTCCGATGGCAACGACTGTATTGCCGCCTTCGCCGGCTGCCATCACCTTGTGAGGCACGATCTGCGCCAGCGCGCCCATCACCGTATCGACAACGCGGTAGCCAGTGAGGGCGCGGGCGGCGACCGGCGCCGGCATCCTGGGATTGAGGATCGAACCTTCGGGCGCGGTTACTGTGATGCACCGGTAGACGCCGGCATTGTTCGGCACGTCATGATCGAGCATGCAACGCACGGTGAGATAGGTCGATGACTTGACGAAGGAAAAGGTCGAGTTGATCGCGCCGCGAACCTGCGGCGACGAACCAGTGAAGTCGGCGTGGAGATGGTCGCCAGCGACGGTCAGCGTGCAGCAGATCGGGATGGGGTCCGACGAGAAGCCGTCGCCGTCGATGTAGTCCTTGAAGCTGTAGCTACCGTCAGGCCATGAGGCTATCGCCTTGCGGGTCAGCGCCTCGCCATAGTCGATCAGCCGGTCGAAATAGCTCTCCAGTTCCGTCTGCCCGTAACGCTCGAAGAGCCGCAGCATGTCGCGTTCGCCGAGTGAGCAGGTCGCGTGCTGGGCGTCGAGGTCGCCGAGCACGAGGTCGGGCAGGCGCACATTGGCGCGGATCAACGAAAACAGCGTCTCGTTGCGCCGTCCACCCTCGAAGAGCTTCATCGGCGGAATGCGCAAACCTTCCTGGAAAATCTCGGTGGAGTCGCTGGCGTTGGAGCCGGGCACGCGGCCGCCGACATCGCAATGATGCGCGATCACCACCGTGAAGCCGCAGAGTGCCCCTTCGAAGAACACCGGCTTGAACATGAAGATGTCGGGAAGGTGCATGCCGCCGGCATAGGGGTCGTTGAGGATCACGACATCGCCCGGCGCCAGATTGTGCGCGAAGCGATCCGTGAGCACCTCCATGGCATCCGGCACCGCGCCGAGGTGCAACGCGACCGTCTTGGCCTGCGAGAGGATGCGACCGTGGCGGTCGCAGATGGTGACGGAATAGTCGAGCACGTCGCGCACGATCGGCGAACGTGCCGTCCGCATGACGGCGTAGGCCATGTCGTCGACGATGGTGTCGAGCGCGTTCTTCAAGACCGCGAACGTAATCGGATCGAAGGTACTGTCGGTCATGGCGGCCTCCTCAGGCGAGTTTGACGAGCAGATTGCCGGTGGCGTCCGGCTCTGCCTTTGCTCCTGAGGGAATGACGATGGTGCAATCGTCGCTCTCCAAGATAAGCGGGCCGGTGGTGGCATCGACGAGTGCTGCCCGCGTCATCACCGGCGCGTCGATCCAGCCTGCTTTCCTGCCAAAATAGGCGCGGCGGATACGCCGTCCAGCAACCCCCGCCGTGTCGGCGCGACGCATTGCCGAGAAGTCGAGCACCTGACCGTCGGCAAGCGTGGCGGCCAGCCGGATCGCAACGATCTCGACGCGGTCGTCCGAGACGTAGCCGTAGGTCTCGCGGTAGGCATCGAGGAACGCGCAGCGCAGCGCAGCAGCGTCCGGCGTGGCGGGAAGCGGGACGGGCAGCGACGCCTCCTGACCCTGGAAGCGCATGTCGAGCGAGAAAGCCAAGTGGACAGCATCCGCGCCGTGGCCTTCCGCGCCGAAGGCCGTGCGGGCAACCGCTTCCATGTCGCGGCGGGTCATGGCCAGCGTCGGCGGATCGAGCCTGTCCAGATAGCGTCCGAACGGGCGCAGGAAATGATGCTCCAGCCGTCCGGCAAGCATGCCGGCCGCGGTGAAGACACCGGGTGCGGCCGGGAACAGCACGCGCTTCATGCCGAGCGTCGCTGCGACATCACAAGCGTGCACTGGCCCGGACCCGCCGAAGGCGAGCAGCATGAAGTCGCGCGGGTCGAGGCCACGCTCCACTGTCACCGCCCGGATGGCGCGCGCCATGTTCGCGTTCACCACGTCGCGGATGCCCTGGGCGGCGGCGTCCACACCGAGCCCGGAGGGTTCGCCGATGTAACGGGCGATCGCCGCCCGCGCAGCCTCGCGGTCGAGAGACAGTGAGCCACCGCCGAGCACCGTCGGCAGCAGGCCGAGCGCGACATTGGCGTCGGTCACCGTGGGCCTGTCGCCGCCGAGGCCGTAGCAGGCCGGGCCGGGCAGCGCACCGGCCGATGCCGGGCCTACCCGCAGCAGGCCGCCTTCGTCGAGCGAGGCGATCGAGCCGGCTCCGCTGCCAACCTCGGCCACGTCTACAGTCGGGACGCGCATCATGTAGCCGCCTGCCTTGATGAACCGGCTGGGCGTCGAGATGCCGTCGCGGAATTCATATTCATGCGTGCGGCTGACGTCGCCGCCGCGCACCATGGTGGCCGACGCCGTCGTGCCGCCCATGTCGAAGGCGATCAGGTCGGGGGTTCCGATGCTTGTGCCGAGCCGCGCGGCGCCCACGGCCCCCGATGCACGGCCGGAGGTGATGAAGAACACCGGTTTCGTCTGGGCCACTTCGGCGGTCGACAGGCCGCCATTGGAATTGCCTATCAGGAGCGGCGCGTCTATGCCGATCTCGCGCAAGCCCTGTCCGAGCCGCCTGAGATACCCGCGCAATGCCGGAATAACATAAGCGTTCACCACGGTTGTCGAGCAGCGTTCGTACTCGCCCATCGACGGCAAGACATCGACCGAGGCTGTCACCGATATGCCTGGAAAGGCTTCGGCAAGGACACGCGCGGCCGCCTGCTCATGGATGGGATTCACGTAGGAATTCAGGAAGCAGATCGCGATCGACTCGATGCCTTGGCCCACAAGCGCTTCGCCTGCTTCGACCACTCCGTCCGTGTCGAGCGGTTCCAGTATCGAGCCGTCGGCGGCGATGCGCTCCCTGACCTCCAAGCGCCAGCGGCGTGGCACCAGCGGTTCGGGTTTTCGCCATGACAGATCGAACATCGTCGGCGTGCGCACCCGGCCTATCTCCAGCACGTCGCGGAAGCCTGCGGTGGTGATGAGCCCGCAGAGCGCGCCGGCCTTCTGCAGCAGCGTGTTCGATCCGACCGTCGTTCCGTGCAGGACTTCAGACACGGAATCCGGACTGATGTCTGCCCGCGCGAGCAGCGTGCCAATGCCGTCGATGACGGCGCGCTCGGGCTGACTCGGCGTTGACGAAATCTTCAGCGTGCGGATCGAGCCGTCGCCGGCAAGCAGCACGAAGTCGGTAAAGGTTCCTCCGACATCAACCCCAATCCGAACTGTCCGAGACATGCATCACCATTGTTGACATTCAACAAAGTTGTGCCCGGTTCTATTGGCTTTTGTCAATCGCCGATTGTCAGCAATTTCTGTTGCGCCGGTTTCGACGCCCTCGTATGAGAAATGGAAATCGGAATTTTTGCGAGAATCAATGGCGAAGCTCACCAGCTTGAAGGCGGAAAAACGCCAACTCGACCGGCGCGCGGCGGACCACATACGTTCCCATATCCTTGACGGCATCTTTCCAGCCAACAGCCGGCTCTTGGAGACCCAACTTTCCGACGAGCTGGAGGTCAGCCGCGGCACGGTGCGCTCGGCGCTGGCGCAGCTCGCCAGCGAAGGGCTGGTGAAGCAGGTCGCCTTCACCCGCTGGGAGGTTTCGGGCTCGTCCACCACGGATGGGTGGGAGATCTACACGCTGCGCGGCGCATTGGAAGGCCTGGGCGCAAATCTCGCAGCGGCCAACGTCACTGCCGAGGACGCCAGCCGGTTGCGCACGATCGGCGCCGAACTGCTGCGCGCCATCAGCGAGCGCCGCTTCCAGGACGCCACCGACATCGATTTCGACCTGCATGCCGCGATCATCGCGCTGGCAAGGCACCGCCGCCTCGCCGACCAGCACAGGCTGATCATGCACCAGGTGCGTTTCCACATGGTGCAGTCAGGCTTCCTGCCCAAGGACTATGACGAACTGATCGCCGAGCACAAGGAACTGATCGAGGCCGTCATCGCCGGCGACGCGGAGCGCGCGGAGCGCCTTGCGCGAAACCACAACGATGCCGAGGTCCGATTGCTCACCGCCTCGCTGCAGCAGGGCGATCAGTCCGGGCGCCTCGACGCCGAAAGCGTCTGAGCGGCAAGACTCATGTCAACCCCGCCGCACTCCTCGGCGATCGCCTTGCAATTGGGCGAGGGAGACGAGGTCGCGGTTGCCATGCGCGACATTGCGGCTGGCGAGACGCTCGCACCCTTTCCTGTCGTGGCGCGTGAGCCGATCCCCTTCGGCCACAAGGTGTCGCTGGCCCAGGTCGCGCCGGGGGCGGCGCTGCACCGCCTCGGGCAGCCGATCGGCCTGGCAACCGAGGCGATCCCTGCGGGCGCGCATGTCCACACCCACAACATGGGCTTCGAGCAGTCGCTCGCCAAACGCCAGATCGGCACGCGGCTCAGCAACGCCGTGCGTCTACAAGCTGCAGACACTCCGACCTTCCAGGGATTTCGCCGCGCCGACGGCCGCGCCGGCACGCGCAACTATGTCGGCATCCTGACCTCGGTGAACTGTTCCTCGCTCGTCGCCAGGATGATCGCCGACCATTTCCGCAATCCGGCGGCGCTCGCCGATTTCCCCGGCGTCGACGGCGTGGTGGCGCTGACGCACAAGTCCGGCTGCAGCGTCTCTGAAGGCGGCCGCTCTATGGGCATGCTCCGGCGTACGCTCGGCGGCTATGCACGCCATCCGAATTTCTGCGGCATCCTTGTCGTCGGCCTGGGCTGCGAGGACAACCAGATCGCGGCTCTGATGCGCGACGAGCGTCTGGAGGAAGGACCGCTCCTGCGCACGCTGGTGATGCAGGATGTCGGCGGCACGCGCTCCAGCGTGCAGGCGGGCATCGACGCCGTCAGGGAAATGCTCGCCATTGCCTCGCAGGCGAGACGCGAGCCGATCCCGGCGAGCGAGCTTGTCGTCGGGCTGCAATGCGGCGGCTCCGACAGCTTTTCAGGCATTACGGCCAACCCGGCGCTTGGCGCCGCCGTAGACCGGCTGGTCGCCTTCGGCGGTACGGCGATCCTATCCGAGACGCCGGAGATCTACGGCGCGGAGAACCTGCTGCTCGAACGCGCGGTGAGCCGCGAGGTCGGCGAGAAGCTGATCGGCCTGCTCTCGTGGTGGGAGGACCATACGCGCGACGAGCCGGCCGGTCTCGACAACAACCCGTCGCCCGGCAACAAGGCCGGCGGCCTCACGACGATCCTCGAAAAGTCGCTCGGCGCCGTCGCCAAGGGCGGCAGCACCAACCTCACCGATGTTATCGCATACGCAGCCCAGCCGACGACGCGCGGGCTGGTGTTCATGGATTCGCCGGGCTTCGACCCGATTTCGGCGACCGGACAAGTCGCCGGCGGCGCTAACCTCATCTGCTTCACCACGGGCCGCGGCTCCTGCTTCGGTTGCCGTCCGGCGCCGTCGCTCAAGCTCGCGACCAACACGCCGATGTTCTGTCGCATGGAAGACGACATGGACATCAACTGCGGCGAGATCCTCGACGGCTCCGCCGGACTGGACGAAATGGGCGAGCGGATATTCCGCGCCATGCTCGCGACAGCGTCCGGCGCGCCGACGCGGAGCGAACTGCTCGGCTATGGCGAGGACGAGTTTTCGCCATGGCACGTCAATGCCTGGCTCTAGGGGAGAATTGTGATGCCGATCATCCGCGTCGAGCTGCTGGAAGGCCGCACCATCGAGCAGAAGCGCGAATTCGCCGACATGGTGACACGCGAGGGATCGCGCATCCTGCGCTGCACGCCCGAGGCCATCAACGTCGTTTTCGCGCCCGTCGCGCGCGAGGACTGGGCTGTCGCTGGGAAGCTGACCAGCGATCCGAAATAGCTACGTCTTCAGCGCGGCGGCGAGATTGGGACTGAGTATCTCGACCTCGCCGGAAAAGCCGGCGAGCGCCTTACCGATCACGGCCAGGTCGCATTCCGCGCTATGGCCGCGCGCGTAGCCTTCGACGGCATCGCTGCCGGGATATCGCCCTTTCGGATGGCGGTAGAGATCCATACCGGCGATCGCCAGCCGGCGCGGTTTAAGCTCCGCTGCCACCGCAATCATCAGCGCGCCGTTGGTGGGCGTAACCGGCGCAGCGAGATCAGCAATCGGCGGCGACAACGTGTCGGCGAAAAGATAGCCGGCACGTGGCAGCCGCATCGCCAAGAGATGCTGCGCCAGCACCAGCTTTCCGCTGGCGGCGCACGGGAAAACGAGAATCGTATTCAAGCCTTCAGGAGGCAGGTCGGGGTCGGCGGTGAACACCGTGCTTGGCCTGGTCATCCGGCCGCGCGCGCGCCATGTCCAGTTGACGCGAAACAGCGTCGCGTCGGAGTAGACGGAAAGGGCGGGCTCCTCCGAGGTCGGCCCGTTGCCGAGGCACAGGATCGTGTCGGGCGAGCCCAATGCGTCCTTCAACGCATCGACGGAAGCGAGCCGGCGTGCACCTAACAGCGGCAGCAGCGCCATTGCCGAGCCGGCGAGCAGGTCATCCTTGCGTTCTGTCCGCCTGGGAAGCCTTTCGATCGTTTCCGAAACTGCCTCGGGATCGGCGGCAGCATCGATGACAAGCGCAATGTCCTGATTGCGTCGACGGACACTCGCCAGCGATGAGCTTGTCACGACATGCTCGTGGCTGAAGCGCCGCTCGGCAGCCTCACGTTCAATCTCGGGCACCGCGATAACGAGCCGGTAGTCAGTGCGCTGGCGCAATGCCGCATCGACGACCGGCCAGAGCGCCTCGACATACTGCTTGCTGCCCTCGAGCATGACCGCGGGACGCCTGTCCGGCGGCTGGCCGGGAGGGTCGGCAACGCCGAGCCAGGCGGCGAGGTTCACGGGCCTTCTCCTCCGCGTTCGGCGCGTCAGGCGTAGTTGATGTACATCGTCTTCTTCTGGAAATACGCGTCGAGGCCGTATTTCCCGTCCTCGCCGCCGATGCCGCTGTCGCGGATGCCGGCATGATGCGCATGCACCGCGTCCCCACCGGGGCGATTGACGTAGATCTCACCGAATTTCAGCTCGCGCACCAGCCGCATCATGCGGCGCATGTCCTTGGTGAAGACGTACGCCGAAAGGCCGTAGCGGGATTCGTTGGCAAGGCGCAGGCCTTCGTCGAAGTCGGTCACCGTCATGATCGGCACGACCGGACCGAACACCTCGTCCTGCATGATATGCATCTGGTTGTCGTTGACCGACATGACGGTCGGCTCGAACCAGTGACCGCGCACAAACTCCTCGCCGGGCATGCGCGCGCCGCCGGTCAGCACCTCGGCGCCGGCCTGCCTGGCCTGGTCGACCATGCGCTCGACCTTCTCGATCTCGGCCTTGCTGAATTTCGGCCCGACATCGACCAGCGTGGTCGGGTCGCCGACCTTCAGCGCCTTCACCGCCTGTATGAAGCGCTCGGTGAACTCGTCGGCGATCTTCCTGTGAACATACATGCGCTCGTTGCAAATGCAGATCTGGCCGCAGTTCTCGAAGCGCGATACGACGGCGGCGCGGACCGCCGTGCCGATGTCGGCGTCCTCGGCCACGATGAAGGGGGCCTTGCCGCCAAGTTCGAGGCGCAGCAGCTTCAGGTCGTCCGCGGCGTTGCGGAATATCTCCTTGCCGGCGCGCACGCTGCCGGTCAGCGTGATCAGCCTGGGTATCGGGTGGCGCACCAGCGCCGAGCCGATGCCTTCGCCTGTTCCGCTGACCACGTTGATGACGCCAGGCGGAAAATCGAGCTGCGAGGAAAGCTGGGCGATCTCCAGCGCTGAGATCGGCGTGCCCTCATGCGACTTGACCACCACCGTATTGCCGGCAAGCAGGGCAGGCCCGATCTTGCGGCACATCAGCGCCGCCGGATAGTTCCAGGCGGTCAGCGCGACAACCACGCCGTGCGCGACACGCTGGATCCAGACCTGCTCGTCGGGCATGTCGGAGGGGATGATGTCGCCGGTGATGCGGCGCGCTTCCTCCGCAGCGTAAGTGAGGTAAAGAGCGGCGCCCTCGATCTCGCCGCGTGCTTCCTGGATTGGCTTGCCCTGCTCGGCCACGACGATCCGGGCGAGCCGCTCGCGGTTTTCAAGGATCAGCCGCGCCAGGTCCTTCAGCAACTGCCCGCGCGAGGCGGGCGGCATGGCCTCCCAGCCGGGCTGCGCGGCACGCGCGGCTACCAGCGCGCGGTCGGCGTCGTCGGCGCCGCCGCTTGGCACGGAGGCGATGATCTCTTCAGTCGCGGGGTTCTCGACGTCGATCCACTCCTTGACCGTGGACTCGACCCATTGACCACCGATGTAGTGCTTGTAGCGGTCGACGCCCTTCACGAGTTCTTTCATCGCCGTCATCGCAGCCCCCGTCTTTCGGTTTGAAATTGCATGATTAGCTCGCGACCGGGCGAACCGGTTCGTAGCCCATGAGTTCGGGCAGCCATAGGGTGATCTCCGGAAACAGGACCAGCACGAAGAGCAGCGCGATCAAGACGATCAGGAAGGGCCACAGTTCCCTGGTTATGTCGACGACCTTGATGCCAGAGACGCCAGCGATCAGGAACACCAGCGCACCCATCGGGGGCGTCACTAGTCCGATCATCATGTTGATGACGGCCGTCACGCCGAAATGCACGGGGTCGATGCCGAGATGGACGACGGTCGGCATCAGTATCGGAACGATGATGAGCAACATCAAAAGCGTATCGAGAAAGGCGCCGAGGATCAGGAAGAGGATGTTGACCATCAGCAAGAACATGATCGGCGACATGTCGAGGGCGGCGATCCAACGGCCCATATGTTCGGGGATCTGCTCGGAGGCGACGATCCAGTTCATTACCAGCGCGCCGGCGATGGTTATCGCCACGATCCCGGTGGCGCGCGAGGATTCGACAAGAACGTTGTAGAGGTCGCGCAAGGCAAACGACCGGTACCAGAAGAATGCGAGCAGGAGCCCGATCGTGGCGCACACGGCAGCCGCTTCGGTCGGCGTCACCGCGCCGCTGTAGATCCCGCCCAGCATGATGAAGGGGATGGTCAGTGCCGGCAGTGCGGCAAGGGTCGAGGTGACCGCGACCTTTAAGGTGGGCGCCGGCTCGACTGGAAAGTCGCGCTTGCGGGCGAGATAGACCACCACGCAGGACTGGGCTCCGGCAAGCAGCAGGCCCGGTATGACGCCGCCCATGAACAGATAGCCGATGGAGGTGTTGGTCACCACGCCGTAGAGGATCATCGGGATCGATGGCGGGATGATCGGCCCGATGATGGCCGACGTCGTGCTGAGCGCTGCCGAGAAGCCGGGCGAGTATCCGGCCTTCACCATCATGTCGACTTCCAGCTTGCCCGGCCCCGCAGCATCCGCCAGCGCGCTGCCGCTCATTCCCGAGAAAATGACGCTGGAGACGATGTTGACATGGGCGAGCCCGCCCTTGAAACGGCCGACGAGCAGATTGGCGAATTCGAACAGCCTGTCGGTGATTTTCGACGCGTTCATGATCTCGGCAGAGAAGATGAACAGCGGCACGGCCATGAGCACGAAGCTGCCGTAGAGGCCATTCAGGCTCTGCGAGGCGACCAGGCCAATATCCTGGCCTGTCAGCACGAGGTAGACAATTGCGGAAGCGAGCATGGCGTGGCCGATCGGCATGCCGAGGAACGACCAAGCGAAGAAGAGTATGAACATGACATACGCTGAAAAGCTCAACCTCGCCCCCGATCGGTCTTAAAGATTTTCTTCCCACGACCGTCCGCCAAGCCGCCAGACACGAATCGCTGCGGCGATGATCACGGCGAGCATGAAGATGACGAAACAGGAATAGACGAGGTCCATCCTGATCTTCAGGAGGAGCGAGGTGCGACGCCCGAGAAACATCACGTAGTCGACCACGCCGGGCAGGGCGAGGAGAAAGACAATGCCGAGCGTCGCTGTGTTGACGATGGCGAGAACCCGCCGCGAGCGCGGCGGGAACTTGTTGTAGAGCAGGTCGAAGATGATGTGCCTGCGTTCCGGCACCAGCAAGCCGGCACTCCAGAACACAACCCAGACATACGCGATCGAGCAGAGCTCGAGCGACCAGGAGACCGGCCTGTTGATCACATAGCGGCTGATGATCTGGATCAGGAAGCCGGCAAACATCAGGGCGAACAAGGACGCTGCGACCCGCTCCGAAAAGCGGGTCCACATGCCTGTGAGACCGCGCGCGTGTGGGCGAGCGGCGTCGTCGTTCATCATGCCTTGGCGGCCTTGATCCGATCCAGCATTCCGGCCGGCCAGCTTTTGGCGAAATCCGACGTCTCGAACGCGTCAAGCACCTTCGCGCGAAAGGCGGCGACGTCCGGCGTCGTGACAGTAACGCCGTTCGACTCCAGCATCGCGACCGCTTCCTTCTCGGTTCCCAGAACGCCAGCGTCGTTGAATGCCTTGGCTTCGTCCTCGGCCTTTTCGATTGCGGCCTTCTCCTCGGGCGAAAGGCTGTCCCAGAACGGGCCTGCCATGGTGAAGAAGGTGTTGGACACCATGTGGTCCGTCAGCACGATCTGCTTGGCCACTTCGTAGAACTTGGACGACAGAATGTCGGACAGCGGATTCTCAAGCCCATCGATCGTGCCAGTCTGCAAGGCAAGATAAATCTCTTCGAACGACAGTGGCGTCGCATTGGCGCCAAGCGCGTTGCCCAGAAACTGCCAGGCTTCCGATCCAGGCATGCGCAGCTTGAGTCCCGCGAGATCAGCCGGCACTTTCACGTCGCGGACCGTGCGCAGCATCACCTGACGGCTGCCGAGATACTGGCTGCGCACGATGTGCAGCTGCGCGTCCTTCTCGACCCGTGCCTTGTACTCCTTGCCGATGTCGCCGTCATAGACAGCGTCGAGATGCGCTGCGTCGCGCATCAGGTAACCGGTGGTGAAGATCGAATATTCCGGGATGATCTCGGTAATGTCCTGCGGCGAGATCATGCCGACCTCGAGATTGCCGCGCTGCATGGCCTCGATCTCGGTGCCCTGGCCGAAAAGCGTGCCGTTGAAATGCACCTGGACGTCGAACATGCCCGGGTTTGCCGCTTCCAGCGACTCCTTGAACTTGACCAGGCCTTTCGACTGCCATTCCTCGGCCGAGCCGGGGGTGGAAATGCGGATTGCCTTGGCCTGAGCGAAGGCCATGCTTGGCAGGATCGCAGCGGCGGCAACGCCGGCGACGCCTGCCAGAACTGTACGACGGGTAACGCTCGGTCCGAGCGCATGCGAATACGGCTTTGTCATTGTATGGACCCCTCTCAAGCTTCGGATTTTCGGCGGTAGACTGAATCCGCTTCCTCACAGAACGAAGGCTCACACACGCCAAAGCGAGCGTCAAGATAAATGTTGACAATGTGCAATCAATCATCATTTCTTTCGAGACACGGCGGCCAGGATGTCGCCCGCGCCAACTGGATGCAGGCATGACAGCGACTTCGGACGGGCATACGCGCGACCTCCTTCCGGCAAGGAAATGCCTTGCCGTGGCCGCCGCCACGCCGGTTACCGCCGATCTGTCGCTCGACTACGTGCTGCTCGCCGCGCACGTCTCGACGCTACTCGACGCAGGCTGCGACGGCGTTGCGATCTTCGGCACCACCGGCGAAGGGCCGGAATTCACCGGAGCGGATCGCAAGGCCGGGCTTGAAGCCGTGCTAAACGCGGGAATCGCGCCACGCCGCCTGATCGTGTCCACGACGGCGATGTCCATCGGCGAGACCGTCGACCTCACGCGCCACGCCATGGATGCCGACGTCGACAGCATTCTGCTGATGCCGCCCTGCATGTTCCGCTCGAACATCACCGCCGAGGGCACCTTCCGCTTTTACGCCTCGGTGATTGACCGCCTCGGCCGCGACGACCTGAGGCTCTGCCTCTATCATTTCCCCGACATCTGCGGCGTGCCGCTCACGCCCCCTATCGTCCGGCGTCTCGACGAGGCGTTTCCCGGCATCATCACTGGCATCAAGGACAGTGGCGGCGACCTCGGCTTCACGGAGTCGCTCATCCGTTCTGTCGGGCATCTCGGCGTCTTTGTCGGCAGCGAGATCCATATTCCGCAGGCGCTGGCTGTCGGCGCGCGCGGGACGATCTGCGGACTAGGCAACATCATGCCGAGGCTCCTTCGCGCAATGGTCGACGCACCGACCGCCTTCGACGCCCGCAAGCTCATTCCACAGGTAACCTCGGGCGACCTGATCCTGTCGCGCCAGTCATTCGGCGCATCGATCAAGGCCGTGCTGGCTCATGTGACCGGCGACCCGTCCTGGGCCCGCATGCTCCCCCCCCTGGACGAATTGCATTATCCCGAGCGCGGATGGATGGTGCGGGACTTCGAGCGCTGGGAGCGGTCGCTGCCGGCTTCCCTGCGCAGTTTTTTCGCCGACGATGCGCCGGCGGCGGAAGGCAACGTCCTTCCGCTCAGGCGCGCGCTTTGAGATCAGGAAGGAATTTCAAATGACGGTCTGGAGCGGCGTCTTTCCGGCGGTGACGACGAAGCTTAGCCAGACCGGCGAAATCGACCTCGACTGGATGCAGAGCAGCATCGAACGGCTGATCGCATCCGGCGTGTCTGGCGTGATCGTCCTGCCGATGTTGGGCGAGAACGCGTCGCTGGCGATGGGCGAGCGCGAGACCGTGATCCACGCGGCCAAGGAAGCCGTGGCAAACCGCGTGCCGCTCCTCAGCGGGCTGGCCGAAGTCTCCACCGCGGCAGCCGCCGCCTCGGCGCGCCATTATGAGAAACTCGGCGCAGAGGGCCTGATGGCCTTCCCGTCCATCGCCTACAAGAGCGACCCGCGCGAAACGGTTGCCTGGTACAAGGATCTCGCGGCTGCGTGCGGCCTTCCGATCATGATATACAACAACCCGATCGCCTACGGCGTCGACGTGACGCCACCGATCCTTTCGCAACTCGCCGACACGCCCTCCATCGTCTGTATCAAGGAAGAGTGCGGCGACATCCGACGCGTCACCGACCTCTACAACGAGTGCGGGGACCGCTTCTCCGTGTTCTGCGGCGTCGACGACCTAATTCTGGAAAGTGTCGCGCTCGGCGTCACCGGCTGGGTTTCGGGCATGACCAACGCCTGGCCGGAGGAATGCGTGAAGCTCTTCAACCTTGCACGCGCCGGGCGTTACGACGAGGCGCGCGCGCTCTATCGCATCATGACGCCCGCCTTCCACCTCGATACCCATGTGAAGCTCGTCCAGTACATCAAGTTGGCGGAGAGCCTCGTCTACGGCGCGCCGGAATGGGTGCGTGCGCCAAGGTTGCCGCTCGAAGGCGCCGAGCGTGAGCGCGTCATCGCAGTGATTGAAAAGACTATCGCCGCGCTTGACGGCGAGGCGCCAGCCGCGGCCCGCCGCGCCGTATCCTGACAGGAGGATCTCGTGGCGCATGCACTGAACACGCCAGCCTCCGGGCCGAAGCCGCAATCCAATCCGTCGCCGGGCGGCAACCAGCCAGACCTCGAGTCGCCGGAGGTCTGGCAGGCCAGGGCCGACCTCGCCGCCTGCTTCCGTATGGCCGCGCGCTACGGCATGGAGGAGGGCATCTGCAACCATTTCTCGGCACTGGTGCCGGGCTATGACGATCTCTTCATCGTCAATCCCTACGGCTACGCCTTTCGCGAACTGACCGCTTCGGACCTGCTGATCTGCGATTTCGCCGGCAATGTGGTATCCGGCGCGGGCCAACCCGAAGCGACCGCCTTCTACATCCACGCCCGCATCCACAAGCAGATTCCGCGTGCCCGGGCGGCCTTTCACACGCATATGCCCTATGCGACCGCGCTGACGATGACCGAGGGTGATCCGCTGATCTTCGCCGGCCAGACCGCGCTCAAGTTTTATGGCCGCACCGTCTTCGACCGCGACTACAATGGCCTTGCGCTCGACGAACGCGAAGGCGATCGCATCGCCGGGGCAGCCGGCGCCGCCGACATCGTCTTCATGAAGAATCATGGCGTGATGGTGCTGGCTCCGAACATCGCCGAAGCCTGGGACGATCTCTACTACTTGGAACGCGCCGCCGAGGTGCAGGTGTTGGCGCTTTCCACCGGCCGCAAGGTACTGCCCGTCGATCCAGCCATCGCCGAGGTTGCATACCGACAGATGCGCGAGGGCGATCCGGAATCTGCAAGGCTGCATCTGGCTTCCGTGCGCCGACAGCTCGACCGGGAGGAGCCCGAATATGCGCGCTGACCTGCAGAAGCCGGAACGTCTACCATGAGCGACGGCCGCGTCGCGTTGGTCACCGGCGGCTGCAGCGGCATCGGGCTCGCGGTAGCGCGCGATCTGGCAAGCAGCGGCCTGTCCGTCGGCATCATGGACCGCACGGTCCCGGATGCCGAGGGATTGGCGAACGAACTAAGGGCGCTCGGCGCGCCGAAAGCTCACGTCCTGTCAGGCGACCTCGCCGCGATCGCGACGCATGAGGCGCTGCTCGACGCGATCGAAGCAGTTCTGGGACCTGTCGATATACTGGTGAACAATGCCGGCGTGCCGGCCAAGGTGCGCGGCGACCTGCTTGAGATGAAGCCCGATTCCTTCGACCACGTGCTCGGGATCAATCTGCGCGGCACCTTCTTCCTGACGCAGGCCGTCGGCCGCCGGATGGCATCCCGGCCACGTCGCGAAGGGGCGGCGCGCGCTATCGTGGTGATCTCTTCCGTCAGCGCCGTCATGGCCTCGCCGGAGCGCGGCGAGTATTGCGTCTCCAAGGCGGCGCTGCCGATGCTGGTGAAGCTCTTCGCGCTGCGGCTCGCCGAACACGGCGTCGGCGTCTTCGAGATCAGGCCGGGCATCATCCGAACGCCGATGACAGCGGGCGTCGTGGCTCGCTACGATCCGCTTATCGAAGGCGGGCTGGTACCCGCAGGCCGCTGGGGCGAGCCGGAGGACATCGCGCGGGCGGTACGGCTGTTGACACAGAACGACCTGTCGTTTGCGACTGGCACAGTCATCTCGGCCGATGGCGGTCTTTCGATTGGTCGATTGTAGCAGCGTCCGGACGATGTCGGCAGCGCCCGGATGGACCTGCCCGAAAATCGGACAGTGACGGTAGCTGCGATGTGACGTCTGTTGGTCTCCCATAGGATTGGAACTGGCCTGCCGCCATTGATTTCCTCAATTTGCGTCGATCGAGGAAATTGCGGCGGAATCCCCCTGACATCGACCGGCGCTTCGCCTTTCCCGATCTCGGAGATCGCACTCTAGACATCGATCCGGATGCCGGACGAACTTTTCCGCTCCTGCGATCGACAGAAAGCGTGCGCCGAACTCGGCCGCCCGAAATGCTAAATCGCCTACCCGCGCATCCTGATGCCTGACGGGTCGTGCAGCGGCGTCGAGATCACTCGCGACTGGCGCATCCTTCCGTCGATCTCGACCTGCAGTGCCATGCCATCCGCCGCCAGGTCGGCGCGGACATAGCCCATGGCGACCGAGGCCCCGGCGTGATGCGCGTAGCCGCCGGAGGTGACGTGCCCGACGCACAGGCCGTCCTGCAGGATGGCCTCGTCGCCCACGACATCCAGGCCGGTGTCGATCAACATGGTGACCAGCCGATCCTTTGGCCCGGCCGCACGCTCCGCCACGGCGGCCGCCTTGCCGATAAAATCCTTGTCCCAGTCGATGAAGGCATCCAGACCGCTCATTGCGGCGGTATAGTCGGGGCGGAAGTCCATGCCCCAGACGCCCCATCCCTTTTCCAGCCGCAAGCTCATCAACGTCCGCGCACCATAGGGCTGAAGGCCAAGGTCGGCCCCCGCTTCTTCCAGACCTTCCCAAAGGCGCATCAGATACTGCGGTGAACAGTAAATCTCGAAGCCCAACTCGCCCGAGAAGCTCAGCCGCAGAAGCGTGACCGGCACGCCGCAGACAAAGGTGTCGCGCAGGTCGCGAAAGCGCATCGCATTGGCCGAGACATCGTCGCGGGTAACACGGGCAAGAAGGTCGCGGGCGCGCGGACCGGAGAGTGCAACGCCGTGCAGCGCGTCGGAGACATTCGCGTAAGTGACACCTTGGGCGGGCAGGTTCGCCTGAAACCAGCGACGGTGCATCTCTTGCGCCGTGCCGGAGCCAAGCAGCAGGAACCGGTCCTCGGCCAGACAACTGACGGTCAGATCGCCGGCCAGCCGCCCCTTGGGCGACAGCATCGGCGATAGGGCGACGCGGCCCGGTTTCGGAAGACGGCCCGCCAGCAGGCGGTCCAGCCAAGCGCGCGCGCCCGAACCTTCGACGTGGTGCTTACCGAAGTTGGCGATCTCGATCATGCCGACGGCGCCCCGCACGGCGGCAACTTCCGCCGCGACGTAAGAATGACTTCGGTTGCGGGCAAAGGTCGGGTCCTCATGTGCGTCCGCCGGGTCCTTCGCGAACCAAAGCGCATGTTCTAGCCCGAAGGAGACGCCCATTACCGCGCCCTTTGCGACCAGCCGGTCATAGAGCGCGGTCGTCTTCTGCCGTCGCCCTTTCGGGAGCGTCTCATTCGGGAAAGTCATCACGAAGCGACGCTCGTAGTTCTCCGAGGATTTCACCGTGCCCCAGTCCGGCGTTGCAAAATCGCCAAAGCGGGCGATGTCCATGGCGCGCACATCAATCTCGGGCTCGCCTTCGATCATCCATTCCGCCAGACACTTGCCGACGCCGCCTGCCTGGCAGAAGCCCGCCATCACGCCCACGGCGGCCCAGTAGTTGGTCAAGCTGGGCACCGGCCCGATCATTGGGTTGCCGTCGGGGCCGAAAGTGAAGGGGCCGTTGACGACGGTCTTGATCCCGGCTCGGCCAAGCGCCGGAATGCGGCCGAAGGCCAGTTCCAGCCGGTCGGCGATCCGGTCCAGGTCGGGCTGCAACAGCTCGTGGCCGAAATCCATCGGTGTGCCGCCCACCTTCCACGGGGTCGCTTTGGGCTCGTATGTTCCCAAGAGCATCCCGTTGCGTTCCTGCCGGAAGTAGATGTTGGCCTCATAGTCAATGCCTGCAGGCAGGCGTTCGCCCGATTTCATCCGCTCGGCAATCTCGGGGATTTCTTCCGTGATCAGATAGTGGTGCTCCATCGGCTGCACCGGCAGATGCACGCCCGACATCCGCCCTGCCTCGCGCGCCCACAGACCGGCCGCGTTCACCACATGCTCGGCATTGATCGTGCCTTTCGGCGTCACGACGTCCCAGCTCCCATCCTTGCGCTGGCGGGTTTCGATCACCAGGGTATGGGTGAAATACTGCGCGCCATGCACCCGCGCCGATTTGGCATAAGCATAGCAGACGCCAGATGGATCGACGTCGCCATCCAGCGGGTCCCAAAGTGCTGCAATGTAGTGGCGGGGGTCGATCAGCGGGTGACGGCGGGCGGCTTCCTCGACGCTGATGAATTCTTGATCCAGCCCCATGTAGCGCGCCTTGGACCGTTCGCGCTTGAGGTAGTCGTGCCAGACCTCGTTCGAGGCGAGGTAGAAGCCCCCCGTGTTGTGCATCCCCACCGAATGACCCGACGTAGCCTCGATCTCATTGTAGAGGTTGATCGTATAGCCCTGCAGGCGGCTGATGTTCGGGTCGGAACTTATGGTGTGAATCTGCCCAGCCGCATGCCAGCTTGACCCCGAGGTGAGTTCATCCCGTTCCAGCAGAACGCTGTCCTTCCAGCCGAACTTGGCCAAATGGAAGAGGATGGAGCAGCCGACGACGCCGCCTCCGATGACGACGACGCGGGCTCGCTGGGGGAATTGCGACTCTGTGGACATGGCTTTGGCTTTCGGGAATGGGGGATAGGTCAGTTCAGGGGGAGACGGCGGAAACGGCCCGGCGCTGCGGGGTCGTGGAAGTGGTCGAGCGGGCCATTGTCGATCAGGTGTCGGTTCCAGTGCGCCAGTGCGGCGCGGTCCAGCGTCACGCCAAGGCCCGGACCATCCGGCACCCGCACGACGTTATCGGTTTGCCGGAACGGGCCGCCTTCGATCACATCTCCGATCTGCCAGCGGAACAGCGATTGCGACGGCTCGGTGATCCAGGGCATCGCGGCGGACATGTGCAGGTAGGCGGCGGTGGCGATCCCGGCATCGCCGGAATAGCACCAGAACCCCACGCCCATCGCCTCGCAGGCCCCTATGAAGCGCACCGCACGCGCGATGCCGCCCAGCACGGCAAAGTTCGTCACGAGGAAATCCGGCACGCCCATCCGCACGGCCCGGCGGATATCGGGCACATGGGTCGAGAACGGGATCGACGAATGGCGGCGCAAGGCGGCCATCTCCTCGAAGGTCGCGACCGGGTCCTCGTAGTTGCGGATGTCGAAGGGCTCGATCTCGCGCAGCACGCGGATGGCGGTGTTCAGCGACCACTGCATGTTGCTGTCGAGCCGGATCATGTCGCGCGGGCCAAGGACGCCACGCAACTGCCGCACGGTTTCGATCGCCAGCACCGGATCGCCAAGAATAAGCTTGCCTTCGAACATCGTCGATCCGTGCGCCTCGCGCATCGCCAGGCAATAGTCGGCGATGGCCTCAGCCGACATCTCGCCGCCATCACGGAAGCCGAAATACTCGGTAAAGGGAATGTCCTTGCGTACCGCCCCGCCGAGAAGCCGGTAAAGCGGCTCGCCCGCCACCTTGCCGCGCAGGTCCCACAGCGCGATCTCGATGGCGCCAAAGGCCTTGACCACCGAACTGTCGTCGGTGTTCTGCACGATCTGCCACGGCGGCACGCAGAGCGCCTCGCACCCGGCGATATCGAGCGGGTCGGCCCCGATCAGCCGCTCGCCCATCGCCTCGATGCTGCGCACCACCTCAATGGACGGCGCCTCGCCCAGACCGATCAGGCCCTGATCGGTCTCGACCTCGATGATGGTCTTGGAGGTGCCGGGATAGTGGCCGCCCGTCCACCACATCGGCTTTTCCAGCGGAATGTTGACGGGCGTGGCCTTCAAGGCGGTGATTTTCATAGCGGGCCTACTGGGCTGCCGTGCGGGCCAGGAAATCCAGCACGAGGGCGGCAAAGATTTCCGGCCGCTCGCGGAAGGCGGAATGGCTGGCACCGGGGATCAGGGCGATTTCGCCCTTGGGCAGCGTTTCGGCCAAGGCGAGCGCATCTTCTGGGTGGAAGAAGTCGTCGTTCTGTCCAAGGATCACCAGAACCGGCACGTCGATCGTGGCCAGTTCCTCTGCCGGAATGACCATCTCGGTGGTCCAGACCGGCCACGCCAGCTTGTGCAATGCGCGCCAGCGGTCGGGTGCTGCATCGCCGCCATGTAGCGCCTTCAGGCGGCCCGCGAAATCGGGCGCGTTCACTTCCAGCGCATCCAGCACCGCATCCGGCAGCTCGCCGCGCTGATCGTAGCCGTAAAACGCCATCATCCCGGCCATGTAGTGGTCGTCGGCCGCCACCCGGTTGCTCGCCCCGCCAATGACCGCGGCCCGTGCCACGCCGGTATGGGCAATCAGGAACCTTTGCACGATGATTCCGCCATCGGAATAGCCCATGACCACCGGCTTTTCGAGGCCGAGCGCTGCGATGAACCCCGCCAGATCGTCCGCCGCCAGATCATAGCTGAAGCTGCCAGCCGGATTGTCGGTTGCCCCATGGGTGCGGGTATCGGGGGTCAGCAGCCGGTGCGTCGGTGCAGCCGCCTCAACAAAGCCGCCCCACATCCGCGAGCTCAACCCGCCGCCATGCACCAGGACAATGGGCTGCCCGGTGCCGGTGTCGCCGTAAGAGACAGTCATGTCGCCGACCATCACAGTGGCGCGGTCCTGCGCAAAGGCCGAACCGACCAAGCCGAAGGCCGCCACGGCTGCCGCAAAAATCAGGTGTCTTGTCATCGCTTTCATCCTTTGTCGATGGGTTTCGGGTCAGTACCAGGCATCCGGAAGTTCCGCCTTGCGGCGCGCCACGAAGTCGTTCAGCGCCTCAAGCGTGCCGGGGTCGATGGGCGGGGTTTCATAGGTGTTCAGGAGTAGGTTCCAGCGGTCATAGGCCCGGCGCGCGGCATCCTTTGACCCCTGTTCCTCCCATTGCTCTACACTGTCCGAATTCGACAGCTTCGCCTCGTAGAAGGCGGACGTGTAGTTGGCCAGCGTATGGGCCGAGCCGAGGAAATGCCCGCCCGGCTCGACGTCGTCATAGGCGTCCAGCCCAAGCGAATTGTCATCGACGGTCATGCCGGCCAACGCCACCGCATAGGCCCCGAGACGGTCGGCATCGAGCACCAGCTTCTTGTATCCCGTGGCAAGCCCGCCTTCCAGCCAACCCGCCGCGTGCAGAACGTAGTTGGCACCGCCCAGAACGGTCGACAGCATCGAGTCCGCGCTTTCCGCTGCTGCCTGGAAATCCGGCAGTTTCGATGCGGTCAGCGATCCGCCACAGCGCAGCGGCAGCTTCAGCCGCCGCGCCAACTGGCCGATGACGAAGTTCGACATCATCGGTTCCGGCATTCCGAAGGTGGGTGCGCCAGAGCGCAGGTTCATCGACGACAGGAAGTTCCCCAGGATGAACGGCGCGCCCGGACGCACAAGTTGCACATAGGCGCCCACCATCATCGCTTCGGCCAGAGCCTGCGCAATTGCCGCCGCCGTGGTCACCGGCCCCATCGCGCCGCCGAGGATGAAGGGCACCGCGATGATGCCCTGACCTGCGCCGGAGTAGACCTCAATCGCCTCGGTCACCACCTTGTCCACCAGCATGGGTGAGTTCGAATTGACGTTGGCCATGATCACGCAACTGCTATCGAACACCGCGTCGCCATGCAGGATGCGGGCCATTGCCAAGCTGTCCTCGGCCCGTGCCTTTTCGGTGATCGCGCCCAGATGCGGCTTGTCGGTCAGCGTCATGTGGGCCAGCACCATGTCGAGGTGCCGCTTGCTGACCGGAATGTCGCAGGGCTCGCAGGTCACGAAACCGGAATGGTGAAGCGGGTCCAGCGCATGGGTCAGCTTCACCAGACGGTGAAAGTCCTCCAGGGTGCCGTAGCGCCGACCGCCTTCCAGATCGCGCACGAAAGGCGAGCCATAGACTGGCGCGAAGACCTGATGCCGCCCGCCGATCCGGACCGAGCGCGCCGGGTTGCGCGCTACCTGGGTGAATTCCCGCGGCGCCGTGGACAGAAGGCGCCGTATCAGGTCAGGCGCGGCCCGCACGCGCGTCTCCGTCACCTCGGCCCCTGCGATACGCCAGCGATCCAGCGCCGCAGGGTCGTCACGGAATTCGATCCCGATCCGTTCGATCAGCGCAAAGGCACGGGCCTCGATCCGGTCCAGCGCCTCGTCATCGGCCATGGCATACCAGGGCAGATTCCGTGTCACATAAGCAGGAGCGGCGGCTGCCGGGGCTGCCGGTTGACGTCGGCGGCGCCGTGCCCTTGTCTCTATCTCTGTCACATGGACTCCGAATCTTGCTGCAGAAGATCATCCTCAGCGTTCATCCTAGAGACGGACCTACCACCTGTGACCGTTGCAAAATCTTGGCCTTTGGATAATTGTGAGTTATGTCAAACATCGAACGTCAGTTGGGACCGGCCCATAACCTCTTGGTTTTCGAGGCCGCCGCGCGGCACATGTCCTTCTCGCGCGCGGCCGAGGAATTGTCGGTCACACAGCCTGCCGTCAGCCAGGCACTGCGCCGGCTCGAGACGGCCATTGGGGCGCGGCTGTTCGTGCGCGGGCACCGCCAGATCGCGCTGACCGATGCAGGCGAGCGGCTGTATCTTGATGTAAGCGACGGTTTTGCCCGCATTCTGGCAACGGCGCGGCAGATCGGGCGTGCAGCCGCATCGGACCAGGTCACCCTGTTGGTGTCCACCGCCTTCGCGACGTGGTGGATGGTTCCCCACCTGCAGGAATTCCACGCCCGCAATCCCGGCATCGACCTCCGGCTGGAAACCGTGACCCGCGACATCGAGATCGCGTCGGAAGCCACGACACTTGCCGTGCGCCGGGGCAATGGTCAGTGGCCGGGATACCACGCGGCCCTGATCGCACCCGAACGGCTGCGTGCGGTGGCAAGCCCTTCCTTGCTGGCGCGGTCGCCTGCCATCACCGATCTTGGCGACCTGACACGGCAAGTTTTGGTGCACCTGGAAGAGCCGCACCGCTATCGCCCGACGTGGGCCGCCTTCTTTGCACAGTTCGGATTGCCGTTTCAGGATCGTCAAGACGGACTGCGCCTAAACGACTATGCGCTGGTCTTGCAGGCGGCGATGGCAGGGGAAGGGTTCGTGCTGGGGTGGGAGCACGTCTGCCGGCTGCCGCTGGCGCAGGGCCTGATCGCCCCGGTCGGCCCTTGGACGTGGGACACTGGCGCGGGGTTCTACCTTGTCTGGTCCGAGCGCGAGGCGCTGTCCGATCGCGCCGCCCTGACCCGCGACTGGATCCTGTCCAAAGCCCGTTCGCTGACCGGCTGATTGCCCCTCATTCCGCGCAAAAGTCCGAGAGCACGCACCCGACGAGCCGGTTGTCAGCTAAGGCACGGCCGTGGGCTATGTCATCTTGGGCTCCTTGGCACATCGCGCAGGGGAGTCAGCGACGGCCATAGCCATTGCGAAGGTGCCCGCCGCAAGAGCCGTTTGAGAGCACGTCGTGCAGTCCCAAAGACGATACCTTAACCCGCACCGCAGAAAGGTCTCGTATTGCCAAACCTTCGGGTGTAGTCGATGCCAGCTCGTGCGGCGGAAGTGGAAGATCCCCCCCGCGCCGAATGACGTAGAGCAAGCGGGCGCCCATTTTCAGGCCGCCTGCCCTGGATTGTAGCAGTCATTTGTAGAAAAGGCCGAAAATGGGAAACGATTTCCACTAATAATCGTTATAAAACAACGATTTATTGATCTGTTGGCTGGGGCGCCTGGATTCGAACCAGGGGATGGCGGTACCAAAAACCGCTGCCTTACCACTTGGCTACGCCCCATCGCGGCAAACAGCTTCGATGTGAGCGGCCTTATAGCAATGTCCTAGAAAAGCACAATCGCGCGAAACCGTCGTTATCCACGGCAATCAAGCGGGTTTTTCGCTCCACACCGCGAGTTCGTTTCCGGCCGGGTCCAGGAAATGAAAGCGCCGCCCGCCCGGAAAAGAAAAGATCGGCTTGACGATCCTGCCGCCTGCGGCTTCCACCTCGCTCAAGGTCACCTCCAGGTCGACCGAATAGAGGACGGGCAACGGCTTCGACGACCCCTCGGCGGGATCGGTGTGAAAGCCGCCGTCCAACCCCTCCTCGAAGGCCGAATAACTCGGCCCGTAGTCGGTGAACGTCCAGCCGAAAGCCGCGCTGTAGAACGCCTTCACGCTGTCGATCGTGCCACCGGTCGCCGGCATTTCCAGGTAGTCCAGTTTTCCCGTCTCTCGCATGACGCAACCCATGGTTTGTTCACTATATGTTCTAGCAGCAGTCGACACGTGGCGCAAGCCTGCGAGCGCCGGGCATTTTTTGATCCCACGTCGACTAACCTAATCGATTGTAGGCAAAAGCGCGGTTGCCTTTCGCAGTGCAGCATCCTATCGCTCGCCCGAACCATCGCCACAAAGGCAGTTTTCGGCGGGGAACCAAGATGACGAAATGGGTTTACACCTTTGGTGACGGTGTCGCGGAAGGCCGGACCGGCGACCGCGACCTGCTCGGCGGCAAGGGCGCCAATCTCGCCGAAATGTGCAGTCTGGGCCTCCCCGTTCCGCCCGGCTTCACCATCACCACCGAGGCCTGCAACTGGTACTACGCGCATGGCCAGTCCTATCCATCCGCCCTCGCCGACCAGGTTTCGGCAGCACTCGATCATGTCACAGCGCTGACGGGCCGGCGCCTCGGCGATCCTGCGCAGTTGCTGCTGGTTTCGGTTCGCTCCGGCGCGCGGGCGTCGATGCCGGGCATGATGGACACGGTCCTGAACCTCGGCCTCAACGACGAAACCGTCGAGGCGCTGGCTGCCGGTTCGGGCGATGCGCGCTTCGCCTATGACAGCTACCGCCGCTTCATCCAGATGTATTCCAACGTCGTTCTCGGGATCGACCACGATGTTTTCGAGGAGATCCTCGAAGACGAGAAAGCGCAACGCGGCCAAGAACTCGACACCGGCCTGTCGGCGGACGACTGGAAGGTGGTCATCGGTCTCTACAAGGCCAAGGTCGAGGAGGAACTCGGCACGCCGTTTCCCGAGGACCCCGAGGAACAGCTCTGGGGCGCCATCGGTGCGGTGTTCTCAAGCTGGATGAATGCGCGCGCCGTCACCTACCGGCGGCTGCACGACATTCCGGAAGCCTGGGGCACGGCGGTCAACGTCCAGGCCATGGTGTTCGGCAACATGGGCGAGACATCGGCCACCGGCGTCGCCTTCACCCGCAACCCCTCTACCGGAGCCAAGGCGCTCTACGGCGAATTTCTGGTCAACGCTCAGGGCGAGGACGTTGTCGCCGGCATCCGCACGCCGCAGAACATCACCGAGATCGCGCGCATCGAAGCCGGTTCCGACAAACCGTCGCTGGAAAAGATCATGCCGGAGGCGTTCGCCTCCTTCGTGGCGATTTCCAACAAGCTCGAAAAACACTACCGCGATATGCAGGACCTCGAATTCACCATCGAGCGCGGCAAGCTGTGGATGCTGCAGACCCGGTCGGGCAAGCGCACCGCCAAGGCCGCCCTCAAGATCGCGGTCGACATGGCAGCCGAGGGACTGATCACGCGCGAGGAGGCCGTCGCCCGCATCGATCCCGCTTCGCTCGACCAGCTCCTGCATCCCACGATCGATCCCAAGGCCGAACGCAACGTGATCGCCATCGGCCTGCCGGCCTCGCCGGGTGCCGCCACCGGCGAAATCGTGTTCTCCTCGCAGGAGGCGGAGGACATGCGGGCGATCGGCAAGAAGGTCATCCTCGTGCGAATCGAGACCAGCCCCGAGGACATCCACGGCATGCATGCGGCGCAGGGCATCCTGACGACGCGCGGCGGCATGACCAGCCACGCAGCCGTGGTGGCGCGCGGCATGGGCAAGCCCTGCGTCTCCGGCGCGGGTACGCTGCGCGTGGACTACCGGGCCGGCACGCTGACCGCGATGGGCTCGACCTTCCACAAGGGCGACGTCATCACCATCGACGGCGCCAGCGGGCAGGTCCTCAAGGGGGCTGTGCCGATGCTCCAGCCGGAGCTGTCGGGCGACTTCGCATCCGTCATGGAGTGGGCCGACGGCATTCGCCGCATGAAGGTGCGCACCAATGCCGAGACGCCGGCGGATGCCCGCATGGCGCGGTCGTTCGGCGCCGAGGGCATCGGGCTCTGCCGCACCGAACACATGTTCTTCGACGGCGAGCGCATCATCGCCATGCGCGAAATGATCCTGTCGGACACCGAAGGCGGCAGGCGCGCGGCCCTTGCGAAGCTGCTCCCCATGCAGCGCTCGGACTTTGTCGAGCTGTTCGAGATCATGGCCGGCCTGCCGGTTACCATCCGCCTCCTCGATCCGCCTTTGCACGAATTCCTGCCCAAGTCGGACAAGGAGATCGACGAGGTCGCCAACGTCATGAACGTCAGCGCCGACAAGCTGCGCCGGCGCACCGAGGCGCTGCATGAATTCAACCCGATGCTCGGCCATCGCGGATGCCGGCTGGCCGTATCCTATCCCGAGATCGCCGAGATGCAGGCCCGCGCCATCTTCGAGGCGGCGGTGGAAGCCGGACGGACGACCGGCAGCCCTGTCGTGCCGGAAGTGATGGTGCCGCTGGTCGGGCTGAAGAAAGAGCTCGATTTCGTCAAGGCGCGCATAGACGCCGTGGCGCGGAGCGTGATCCAGGAAACCGGCGTCTCCGTGGACTATCTCGTCGGCACCATGATCGAACTGCCCCGCGCGGCGATCCGCGCGCATGTGATCGCCGAAAGCGCTGAGTTCTTTTCCTTCGGCACCAACGACCTCACGCAGACGGCCTTCGGCATCTCGCGCGACGATGCGTCGTCGTTCCTCGAGACCTACCGGCAGAAAGGCATCGTCGACCAGGATCCCTTCGTCACGCTGGACATCGACGGCGTCGGCGAACTGGTCAGGCTGGCGGTGGAAAAAGGCCGGAGCACGCGGCCGGACATCAAGCTTGGCATCTGCGGCGAACATGGCGGCGACCCGGCCTCGATCAACTTCTGCGAGGAGGTCGGGCTGGACTATGTGTCGTGCTCGCCTTTCCGCGTGCCGATCGCCAGGCTGGCGGCGGCGCGCGCGGCCATCGGAAAAGCCCGCTGACAGATCGCGTCAGGACGCTGCTTCTATACGTACCTTGTTCGGATAGAAGGCGCCGTGGTCCTTGATATCAAGCATTTCGTCGAAGGGACTCTCGTAGGCCCACATGACGTCGTCCGCCGCTTCCCCGACCGCGCTGGCGTTCCAATAGGAAGCGTTGCCCTTGAAGGGGCAATGCGTTGAGGTGACGCTCGGCTTCATCAGCTCGAAATAGATATCCTTGAATGGAATGTAGAAGACCGGCGGATAGCTGCCTTCACGCAGAATCAGGGCTTCCCTGCTCGACGCCAGGATGGCATCCGAAAAGGACACCGTGACCACGCCATCGAACGGTTCGATGGTAATGCGATGGCCCAGATTGCGCTGGAAACCCGGCGCGGGGTTGGCGGCGATGTTCATCGGCATGCTCTTTGAGGTTACAAGGTCGGGCTCAGACGCCGCTGCGTCAAGGGGCAGCAATGCGCAGGCGCGCGCAAAAACATCAAGCCGCCGCTTTCAGCACATCCATCAGGCCGGCATAGGATTCCGCTATGCGCGCCAGCGGGTTGGCGCTCTGCGATGCCGTCTCGACCTTGAGCTGGCCGCCACGCACCGGTAGGGTCAGCAGCAGGAACTGGCGGCCTTCGCCGAGCCCGACTGCGGCGGCGGCGGCGTGGAGCGGTTGCGCCTCATCGTCCACCCTCACCTTGAAAAGCAGAGTCCCTCCGACCGATTCGAGCGCGCCGCGCACGACATCTTCGAAATCGCTGTCGGATATGGGCTGTTCCGCAGGTGGCGCCAGCAATTTTGTATCGGGCGCGGCAAGCAATGCCTGCGGGGGCTCGGCCGGTTCGTGTTCGATCGTCTGGCTCTGGGGGTTCATTGCGCAACCTCTTGGTACTTTGCAACTCTCAACCCCACCACCGGCGAGACTCCGCTTCGACGGTGGCCGCAATATGGCGCGAACCCGGCCGCGTGAACGGCATGTCACTCCCCTGTGGATATCTGATGTGGACACCGCGCGGCCATCACATGCCAGGTTCGACCCTAAGCCACGCGTTTCCGCTTCAACCGGACGCTGAAACCCTCTAAACAGCTCCCGGCGGCAAAGGCGGCGATTGGTTGCATGGACGAATACAATGAACGGCGCGTCTCCAATGCGACCGTGTGGTCGCGGCGGCTGGCTATCTTCTCGGCGGTCGTCTTTCTCGCCACCATCGTCGGTCATCGCATCGGCTATCTCGCAACAGCCGACCTGCTGCCGGTTCTGGGCGTGGTGGCGGCCATCGCCATTCTGTCGCTGCTGGTTGCGGTACGGGCGCTCTTTCTTTTCTGGGACCATGGTGGAAAAGGCGGCGGCACGCTTGTACTTGCGGTGCTGGTCGCCCTTGCCGTCCTGTCGCCCTTCGCGGTGACCGCCTACCGCGGCATCACGCTGCCGATGTTGAGCGATGTGTCCACCGACGCCGACGATCCCCCCGAATTGAGCCTTGCGGCCGCCGGCCGCACAGCGGGAATGAACACGATCGAGCCGTTTGCATTGGAGAGGCGCAAGCTTCAGGAAGACAGTTATCCCGAAGCGACCGGACGCCGGTACGAAGCGCCGATCGGGCAGGTGCTGGAAGTTGTCCAGTCCGTACTCGACAAACGCGGCTGGCCGATCGTCGGCCCCAGCGAGTTTCCCGCCGACGCCACCGAAGTCACGATCGAAGCCCGGGCCAGATCCTTGATTCTTGGCCTGCCCGCCGATGTCGCCATCCGCCTCATCGACGAGGGCACCTCGACCTATGTCGACATGCGCTCCTCCTCTCGATACATCGCGCACGACTTCGGCGAGAACGCGGCCCGCATCGCTTCCTTCATGGCCGTACTCGACGTGGAGATCGCCTATCTCACGGTCGTCACCCCCGTTGAGCCAGCCGAGCCGGCAGCGCCAAAGCCGGTCGAAGCGCCGCCTCCTCCGCCTTTGCCCGAAGAGCCCGCGGAGCCTTTAGACCGGTCTGAAGATCCCCCCGATTGACGCTGCGCCGTCCGTCCCGACCAGCTTGCGGTCCACAAGGTGTTCGAGGTGCGCGAGCACCGACAGCCCGGCAGCGGGAAACATCTTGGGATCGAGGTCGCGATAGATCGACCGGACCAGTTCTTCTACCCTGCGGTCGCCCAGTCGCAGCCTTTCCACGATCGCATGCTCGCGCGAAAGGCGATGTTCCCTCAGTCCGCGCATATACGGGCCGGGATCGGTCACCGGCGCGCCGTGACCCGGCAACAGAAGACCGTCCTCGCGCGCGATCAGCTTGTCGAGCGACGCCATGTAGTCGGCCATCGATCCATCCGGCGGCGCGACAATTGTGGTCGACCAGCCCATCACGTGATCGGCTGAAAAAAGCACGCCGCTTCCTTCAAGCGCGAAGGCAACATGGTTGGCGGCATGGCCGGGCGTCAGCACCGCGCGGATCGACCATCCATCGCCCTCCAGCAGCTGGCCGTCAGCGACATGGATGTCCGGCCTGAAGTCGATATCCGCTCCGCTTTCGGGCGAGGCTGCACTTGAAGTTGTCCGCGCTGCGCGGTGAGGCCCCTCGGCGAAGACCTTGGCCCCGGTGGCATCGGCCAAACGCGCCGTGAGTGGCGAATGGTCGCGGTGCGTGTGGCTGACCAGGATATGGCTCACCCTGCGCCCGCCGATCGCTGCGATGAGCGCTGCAAGATGCCGGTCGTCGTCTGGCCCCGGGTCGATGACGGCCAGCGTTTCCCTTCCGACCAGATAGCTATTCGTTCCATGAAAGGTGAACGGGCCGGGATTGGACGCCGTCAGGCGGGCGACACCGGGGAAAACCTCTACCGGATGTCCGTGGGCCGGGTCGAAGTCCAGATTGAAACGCAATGCCATGGCCAAGCTATCCAGACGCCAACGAAACCGTTTGCCGCTTATCACGGAAGCAAATATAGGGGAACGGAAGGCACTTGCCGCCGCTGCTGCAACGAAACGGGAAAGATCATGGCACTCGCAATCACAGCCCGCCCCCTTGTCGACCTTGCGCTGCCTGAAAAGGGCCTGACGCGCATCGGCGCCCAGATTTTCCTGGCCATCGTCGGAACGCTGCTTCTTACGCTTTCCGCAAAGACGAAGGTCGTTCTCGGGCCGGTCGACCTGTCGCTGCAGACGCTGGCGGTTCTCCTGATCGCAGCGGCTTTCGGCTTCCGGCTTGGTGTCGCGACGCTGCTCCTCTACATGGCCGAGGGCGCGGCCGGCCTTCCCGTCTTCCAGGGCACGCCTGAGAAGGGCATCGGCATCGCCTACATGCTTGGCAGCACCGGCGGCTATCTCGCCGGTTTCGTCGTCATGGCGGCGATCGTCGGCTGGGCTGCGGACCGCGGTCTCGACCGCAATCCCGTCCGGCTGTTCGGCGTCATGCTCGTCGCCGAAGCCGTCATGCTCGCCATGGGCTTCGCCTGGCTCGCCATGCTGATCGGCGCCGACAAGGCCTGGACCTTCGGCGTGACGCCGTTCGTTGTGCCCGACCTCATCAAAGTCGGCCTGGCCGCCGCTATCGTTCCCGCTGTCTGGGCCCTTCTGCCGAAGCGCGGATGATCGCGGCGGGTCGAGTTCCGCTCCGAGGGTGAAGTGGAAGTGGTGGCGTTTCCGGCGCGTTGATCGGCCTCGCATAAATCACGGTTGGTGAAAAGAAGCGCCATGAAGGGCATCATACTGGCAGGCGGCAGCGGGACGCGGCTCTACCCGCTCACGCTGGCCGTTTCGAAGCAGATCCTTCCAATCTACGACAAGCCGATGATCTATTACCCGCTAAGCGTGCTCATGCTCGCGGGCATCCGCGACATTCTCGTCATCTCCACGCCGCGCGACCTGCCTTCTTTCAGGACCTTGCTCGAGGACGGCAGCGATTTCGGCGTCAGACTGTCCTATGCCGAGCAGGCCCAGCCGCGCGGCCTGGCGGAGGCCTTCGTGATCGGCCGCGATTTCATCGGCGACGACAACGTCGCGATGATCCTTGGCGACAACATCTTTTTCGGCGACGGGTTGTCGGCGATCTGCAAGGAGGCTGCCGCACGCAAGAGCGGCGGGTCGGTTTTCGCCTATCAGGTCGAACACCCCCAGCGTTATGGCGTGGTCAGCTTCGACAGGCAGAGCGGTCGCGCGATCACCATCGAAGAGAAACCGACCGAGCCGAAATCCAACTGGGCGGTCACAGGGCTCTATTTTTACGACAACTCGGTGATAGAGATCGCGGCGGCGATCAAGCCGTCGGCGCGCGGCGAACTGGAAATCACCGACGTCAACAACGCCTTTCTCGAGCGCGGCGACCTGCATGTGCATCGCCTCGGCCGCGGCTTCGCGTGGCTCGACACCGGCACGCATGACAGCCTTCACGAAGCGTCTTCCTTCGTCAGGACGATCGAGCATCGGCAAGGCATCAAGATCGCCTGCCCCGAGGAAATCGGCGTCGAGATGGGCTGGCTCGAACCGCAGCGCGTGCTTGAACGCGCGGCGCGGCTGGGCAAGAACGAATATGCGCAATACCTGCGCCGCCGCATGATCGAAATGGTCGAGAGCAATGCTTGACGTTCGTCCGCTCGACCTGTCTGGCGTGTACGAAATAACACCAAGACGGTCTACCGACGGCCGCGGCTTCTTCTCCGAGACATACAGCGCGCCTGCCTTCGCCAGGATGGGCATCGATCTCGCCTTCGTGCAGGACAACCACTCCTTATCCAAAGCCGCCGGCGTGTTGCGAGGCCTCCACTATCAGCTGCCGCCGCTCGCACAGGACAAGCTGGTACGGGTAACGCGCGGAGCCATTCTCGACGTTGCCGTCGACATCCGTAAAACCTCACCGACTTTCGGCAAATGGCTGGCGCTGGAGATTTCCGCTGAACAATGGAACCAGATCCTGGTTCCCGTCGGTTTCGCGCACGGCTTCGTCACCCTGCTGCCAAAAACCGAAGTTCTCTACAAGGTGACGCAGCCCTATTCCCATGCGCATGAACGCTCCATCCGGTTCGACGATCCGGCGATCGGCATCGACTGGCGCACCGCGCCGGGTGCGATCGTCCTTTCCGACAAGGATCGCGTAGCGCCCCTGCTCGCCGATGCCCAAATCTTCGAGTAGATTTTCCCCGTCTACCGTGGGACACACGGCGGCTCTGGAGCGGTGATGAACATACTGGTCACGGGAGGCGCGGGATTCATCGGCTCGGCGGTCTGCCGTCATCTCTGCGCGAATCCCGACTACCGGGTCGTCAATGTCGACAAGCTGACCTATGCCGGCAATCTGGCGTCGCTGCGCCAGATCGAGAACTATCCCAACTACAGCTTCGTCAAGGCGGATATCTGCGATGGCGATGCCATTGCCACTATCCTGCAGCGTCACGACATCGACATCGTCATGCATCTCGCTGCCGAGAGTCATGTCGACCGCTCGATCGACGGCCCCGCAGCCTTCATCGAGACGAACATCGTCGGCACGTTCCGGCTGTTGTCCGCAACGCTCGCCCACTGGCAGCGCCTTTCCGGGGACCGGAAATCGAGGTTTCGTTTCCATCACGTTTCCACCGACGAAGTGTTCGGCGACCTGCCGTTCGACCAGGGCATATTCACCGAGGAAACCGCCTACGCGCCGTCCTCGCCCTACTCCGCATCCAAGGCGGCGTCGGACCATCTGGTGCGCGCGTGGCACGAAACCTATGGGCTGCCGGTCGTATTGTCGAACTGCTCGAACAACTACGGGCCGTTCCATTTTCCCGAGAAGCTCATTCCGCTCGCGGTCCTGAACGCGCTGCATTGGAAACCCATTCCGGTCTACGGGTCGGGCGCCAACGTCCGCGACTGGCTGTTCGTCGAGGACCACGCGCGGGCGCTCGAACTGGTGGCGACGAAGGGCATCGTCGGCGAAAGCTACAATGTCGGGGGCAATTCGGAACTCAGCAACCTGACCGTGGTGCGGATGATCTGCGATACCGTCGACCAGATGCGTCCCCGGCCGAACGGCGAAAGTCATCGCGGCCTGATCACCTTTGTCGAGGACCGCCCGGGGCATGACCGACGCTATGCCATCGACGCATCGAAGATCGATCGCGACCTCGGCTGGCGTCCCAGCGAAACCTTCGAGAGCGGGCTCACCCGCACCGTCCGCTGGTATCTCGACAATGAATGGTGGTGGCGGCCGATCCGCGAGGGCAGGTACGCAGGCGAAAGGCTCGGCTCGCTCGCACCGGCGTCCGAATGAGAATTCTTGTCACCGGGCGCAAGGGCCAGGTTGCGCGCAGCCTTTCCGAGATGGCCGATCCAGGCGTGGACATCGTATTTGCGGGACGGCCCGAGTTCGACCTCGAGGCTCCCGACACCGTGATGTCCGCCATCCGGTCGGCGCGACCGGATGTCGTGGTTTCGACCGCTGCCTATACGGCTGTGGACCAGGCCGAGGACGAGCCGGAGCGCGCCTTCGCGGTCAACGCGGCCGGCGCTGGAGCCGTCGCGGCTGCTGCAACCGAGGTCGGCGCGGCGATCATCCACCTCTCCACCGATTATGTGTTTTCCGGCGACAAGTTGGGTGACTACGGCGAAACCGACGGGACCGCTCCCCAGAGCGTCTACGGACGAAGCAAGCTCGCTGGGGAACACGCCGTCGCCGTCGCCAATCCGCGCCACGTCATTCTCCGTACCGCCTGGGTCTACAGCCCGTTCGGCCGGAACTTCGTGAAGACGATGCTCGGGCTTGCCTCCAAACACGACAGCATTCGGGTTGTCGCCGACCAATGGGGCAACCCGACATCCTCCGCCGACATAACGGACGGCATCCTGCGGATCGCCCATGCGTTGTCCGCGCAGGAGGAAACAAGCCGCCACGGGATTTTCCATCTCGCGGGCCAGGGCAGCACAAACTGGAGCGGGCTGGCGCGCCAAGTCTTCGCGGTGAGCCGGGCCTGCGGCGGCCCCTTCGCGGAGGTTGAGGACATCGGAACTCAGGACTTTCCGACCAGGGCGCGGCGCCCGGCGAATTCGCGGCTGTCATGCGTCAGGCTGGAGCAGGTCTTTGGCTGGCGGCCGCCGGATTGGCAGGGATCCTGCCGCAAGGTCGTCGAGCGGCTGGTTGGCGCTGCAGGCTGACCTTCACCTTGCGGCACTCTCTACTAATGTTGTCGTCCATCAAACAAAATCCGTGCGGTACCGCAATCTATATTCTAGGTTGTATCGGCTGTGGATCGCGGGGGCGATTCTCCAAAGCAAAACTTGGAGCGATGTCGAAGACAGATTTTCTCGCGCAGGATTCGGCGCAACAGGCATCCGACCGAACGGCTCCGGTGACAGCCAAGACGGACGACCCGCAAGAAGTCTTCAGGCTGGACAAGCCGCTTGGCCGCGGCTGGTATCGTCTCGTTGCCAAAATCGGCTCCGACGGTGCGTTAGACCCGCAGGTCTTTTTCGATTTCGGCAGCGGTTTCAGCGAGATTTTTTCTGTCCGGCTGAAGCACAGCGGCAAGGGCGACATGTTTGGCACTACAGTCAGGCTGCCGCAGGATGCGGGGTCGGTGCGGCTCGATCCCATGAGCCGGCGCGGAGACTACAGACTTGGAAGTTTCACGGCGGAGCGTCTTTCGGCGGCGCGCATCGCCGCGCACCTCGCGACCTATGGGCTGGCCGTACTGAAGGCGTATCCACTCGGCTTCGCGTCCCGTCTTCCGCGTTACGTCCTGGCGCTCTCCCGACCGCATTTCCTGCGGCTTGGAGACCCCTCCCTACTCAGCCGAACCGGCAATTCTTATACCGCATGGATCTTGCGCCACGACTTTAACGAACAGCGCGACGCCACCTCATTGCGGGCGGCGGTGGACGCAATCGAGCGGCCGGCGCTGATTTCAGTCGTGATGCCCGTCCACGAGACACCCGAAAAGCTCCTCCGCGCGGCGATAGACAGCGTTATCAGGCAAATCCATCCCAACTGGCAGCTTTGCGTTGCCGACGATTTTTCTACCGCACCCCACGTGCGCGCAATTCTCGCCGAATACGCGATGCGCGACAGCCGGATCAAGGTGACGTTCCGCCAGCAGAACGGCCACATCTCGGCCGCCACCAACTCGGCTTTCGAACTGGCCGAGGGAGACTGGATCGCGCTGCTCGATCACGACGACGTGCTGCGTCCCAATGCCCTGGCGGAGGTGGCGCTTGAGATCGAGCGTCATCCCGACGCCGAACTTATCTACAGCGACGAGGACAAGCTCGATGCGAACGGCGGCCGCTATGATCCCTATTTCAAGCCGGACTTCTCGCGCGAACTTTTTCGGTCGCAGAACTATCTCAACCACCTGACGGTCCACCGCGCGGTCAACGTGCGCGCGGTCGGCGGCTGGCGGAAGGGTTTCGAAGGCAGCCAGGACTACGACATCAGCCTGCGTATCCTCGAGGGCATCGACGCGCGCAAGATCCGCCACATCCCGAAGGTGCTTTATCACTGGCGGGCCGTCGAAGGGTCGACGGCCGTATCCAGTGGCGAGAAGAGCTATGCCTATGACGCCGGCATGCGGGCGCTGAAGGAACATGTCTTGCGCACGGGACTTGCCGCGACTGTCGAGGCGGCGCCCGACACGCCCTTCTACCGGTTGCGCTTCGCGGTGCCGGACCCGGCGCCGCTCGTCAGCCTGATCGTGCCAACCCGCGACAAGGTAGACCTGTTGCGCGGCTGCATCGGCTCCATCCACGAAAAGACGACCTACCGGCCATATGAGATCATCCTGGTGGACAACGGCTCGACCGAGCCCGAAACGCTCGCCTATCTTGCCGAGATCGCCCGGCTGGAGAATGTCCGCGTGCTGTCGTGGGACAAGCCGTTCAACTATTCTGCGATCAACAATTTCGCGGTGTCTCAGGCGAAGGGCGAGATCGTCGGACTGGTCAACAACGACATCGAGGTCATCTCGCCGGACTGGTTGACGGAGATGGTGTCATGGGCCACGCAGGAGGATGTCGGCTGCGTGGGCGCCAAGCTCTACTACGGCAACGACACCATCCAGCACGGCGGGGTTATCCTGGGCATCGGCGGGGTGGCTGGGCATTCTCACAAACATTTCCCGCGCCACCACCAGGGATATTTTTCCCGACTCAAGGTGCTGCAGAACATGTCGGCCGTTACGGGCGCCTGCCTGGTCGTGCGAAAGGCAATCTATCAGGCTGCAGGCGGACTGAACGAGACGGACTTGACCGTGGCGTTCAACGATGTCGATTTATGCCTGAAGGTTCGACGGGCGGGTCATGTTAATGTCTGGACGCCCTATGCGGAGCTTTATCACATGGAAAGCGTTTCGAGGGGGGCAGAAGATAGCCCGGAAAAGGCGGAGCGGTTTCGAGGGGAAGTCATGTACATGCAGAGGACATGGGACGTGACCAGCGATCCTTATTATTCGATCAATCTCAGCCAGAGGCGTGAGGACTTCTCAATTGTCAGCGAGTGAGGTTTTGCCGGGGAGTTCTGCCCGGAATCTGCGGCTCGCGATTGGCGCCATTTTCAAAAACGAAGCGCCATATGTACTTGAGTGGGTCGCATTTCACCGCGCAGTCGGCATCGACCATTTCTTTGTAGCTGACAACGGCAGTGACGATGGAACAACCGCAATTCTAGCCGATCTCGCCCAGGCCGGCGTTGTTACACACATCCCCTTTCCCGGCACACCAGGACAGGCCCCGCAGCTGCCGGCCTACGCCGAGATCATGCGACGGCACGGCGGTGACGCAGATTTCATCGCCTTTATTGACGCTGACGAGTTTCTGCTTCCAACAGACGGCGAGACTTCGATAAGACCGGTGATCTCTGACCTGGCGCAAACGCCGGACCTCGGCGCCATTGCGATAAACTGGGCATGTTTTGGCTCCAGCGGTCACGAAAAGCAAAGCGAAGACCTGGTCATCCGGCGATTTTCGAAGAGAGCGGATCAGGATCTGATCCAAAACCATCACTACAAATCCATCGTCAGGACGACGGCATGGCTGCGCAACCATGGCACCCCGCACATGTTCGTGCTGAAACCCACTTTCCGGCTGTTTCGGACAGATGGGCAGCCTGTGCAGGATCATGTCGCTAGAGGGGCCGGGCTCAGCCAAGAGGTCTGCTGGGACCGTATCCGTCTCAACCACTATGTTGTGAAATCCCGGCAGGAGTTCTTCGAGCGCAAGGGGCCGAGAGGGCGTGCTAGCGTAGTCGGAGGAACAAAAGGCGAAGGCTATTTTTCAACACACGACCGAAACGACGTTACGGACCCAATGCCGCAGCGATTCCTGGACGCCACCGCCTTGGAAAGGGCTGCACTCCTTCGGTTGGTCAGCGAAACCAAGCTCGCTTTCCCTGGCAGCGTTCTTCACCGTCGAAACGCGCGGCCAGCCAGAACGCCGAGAATATACCACGCAAATGGAATCGATACTGTTTATCCGAATAATGTCGTTGGTCATGACGCACTAAGCGAACTTAAATCGCTTAATTCCGTTCTATCTGTACGCAATACGTACAAAATCTTTAGCGCGTCAGAAAGTTTTGATTGCAGAAAAATCGAGATAATCAGCGAGGGACCAAAGCCACTGTCTCCTACGCAGCCCGTTTTTCTACCTCTTTCTGGAGATGGAGTGTTTCCGCGGCGCACGATAGCTCGCCCGGTGATCCTTTCACACCTTGAGGATGCCGTTTGCTATCCGGGTGGACTTATCTATTGGAACGACCGAATATTTTCGGAATCATTCAGGAATGGCATCGAGCGGGGAAACACAAATCTCGGTGAAGACGTTATCGATAGGATGGAGGAAATATCCTCGTCGGCGGTATGCGACTTGGATGGCCCTGCTTTTTACCTGGACGGTGAACATTTCAGCGCGTTCGGGCATTTTTTCGGCGAAATATATTCCAGACTCTGGATTTCCGACTATGTCCGCCTGGGTGATCTCAAAATCATCGTCGGGAAGGGTCACGACCAGCCGTTTATAAAAGAACTCCTGTCTTTCGCGGGGATAAAACCACACCAGCTCTTTCAACTGGATCGCCCGGTCAAGTGCCGCTCACTTTATGTGGCCAGTCAATCGCATGTTGTTCGGACTGGGCTTAGCGCGATCGGCCAGAAATTCTACGACGGTATCGCGGATCGTCATGCGGAAGGTATCGACGTTCAACGAGTATATATTTCAAGGAGACTAAAAAAATCAAGATCTCTAAACAACGAGCGAGATGTAGAGAATATCTTTAGGCGCAATGGGTTTAGTACTTTTTTCCCGGAGCTCCTTTCGATGCAAGCGCAACTGGCGCTTTTTAGGAATTCTATTCACATGGCTGGCCAAAGCGGAAGCAATCTTTTTTCCTGCTTGGTATCTAAAAACACAGAAAGAATGCTCATATTGACTGATGATAAATATTTACTGCACAATGACTCCGTCATAAACACTTTTCATAATAGGAAGATCACATACTATATCGGAAAATCAAGAAAATCCGCTGTCTTTAGCGACTGGGATGTAAATTTTGAAATTTTCAAAAACTCTCTAAGGACATGGCTTGATACCCTTTAATTGTAAGGCATCGATATTTTCGCTGATGCGGCTATTGCCCCCCTTCGGCATCGTTGGCAAACCATGCGGTGTCGGAGTTGATGACCCATGCCACACCCCGGGTTAGCCATCATTACCTACAAGCGCCCAGACTATCTGGAGCGTTGCCTGTCATCCATAGGCTCGCTGACACCGGGGCCCCGTGAACTGATCGTCATGTGCGACGACGACGACGATCCGGGATCCAAAGCTGTCTGCACTTCCCTCGGCGTCGATGCGATTTTTGCCGCGAACAGGGGCGTCGTGTGGAACAAGAATCGCGGCCTCTTTCATTTCATGACCCGCACGGACTGCGATCCGATCATCCTTATCGAGGACGATGTGTACCCGGTAGAGACCGGCTGGCTGGACCAATGGGTCGAAGCCGCCGCGCTGTGGGACCACGTCAACTTTTCCTATTCGAAGCTGTTTGCGAACGGCCAGTTGGCGCGGTCGGGAGATGGAACGCCCGGCCGGCCGCACATCCACAAGTTCGTTTCCGGGCAATGCACCGCTGTGAGCCGGCATGCCATGCACACCGGAGGATATCTCGACACGCGCTTCAAGGGCTACGGACACGGCCATGTCGAGTGGACGAGGCGACACGCAAAGCTCCTCTACGAGGGCAAGGTCGACGGTTTTGTCGACAACAGCAACACGACGTTTCTATCCATTGAGGGCGGCGTGTCGGCGGATGACGCGCCGTCGTTCCGAAACGAAGACCAGGTGGTGCGCAACCATGAACTTCTGACACGAACCATGAGGCGGACGCCCGACTACCTGGAGCCATGGCAATCCGATTCGGAGAGAGACGTCCTTCAGGCCGAGATCGGCACGCCCGGCACAACCGTTGCCGCCGATCAGGTTGACGCTCACCGGCCTACGCTCGGGCCGATCTATCGCGGCCATGTCGATTCCGTGTCGGGCAGGTACGACAGGTTTCTTGTCAGGGGATGGGCCGCACGCCGCGACGGAACACCGGTGCCGAGCTTCCTCACCAAGATCGGCGACCGCACCATCGTCGACAAGATCGTGTGCAGGATCGACCGGCCCGACGTTGTGCGCGTCCATCCGGACATGCGCCTGGACTGCGGATTCGAGCTGACCTTCGATCTCTCCGAGGAAGAGGTGGTGGAGCATGGCGGCCAACAATTGGCCGTGGTGCCCCTGGAGGGTGGCGTCGCCGGAAGATGCCTGCATGTTGTACAGCCAATTGTCTGGCCACCGCCCGGGTGGCAAACCGTTCCCGACGCGCCTACCATGCCGGCGGACGGCGCCAGGCGGCTTGAAGAACTGCTGCGCGGTTCGCGCTGCTATCTCGAATATGGCGCCGGCGGCAGCACGGTGAAAGCTTGCGACGTCGGTGTTCCGGTCGTTCTCAGCGTGGAGAGCGATCGGGATTGGCTGGAGGCACTCGGCCGCAAGATCGCGAGGCGGCGGTCGGCATCGCAACTGATCCCGCTGCACATCGATCTGGGGCCGGTCAAGGATTGGGGCTTCCCGGTCTCCGAAGCGCACTGGAAGAACTACTCCAACTACCCGCTGCTTGCGTGGGAAGAGTGCATCAGGCGTGGCCTCAAGCCGGACCTCGTGCTGGTCGACGGCCGGTTTCGCGTGGCGTGCTTCATGGCGACGCTGCTCTTCGCACAGCCGGGTTGCCGGATCCTCTTCGACGACTATGGCGATAGGCCGGACTGTACGGCCGTGGAACGCTTCGTCCAGCCGTCTGCGATGATTGGCCGGGTGGCTGAATTCGTCGTTCCGGACGAGTTGCCGCGGGACGACGCATGGCTGGCTTTCGTGCAGGCCTGCACCGACGTCGGATAGGGTCTTCCTCTTCAGGCAGCGAGCAGCCCGAAATCCTTCACGACGCCCTTTTCCATGGTCAGGACCTTGTTGCAGACACGCTTGATGAGCGCGTCGTTGTGCGACGCAAGGACAATGATGCCGGCCTTGCCGACCATCTCCTCCATGCGCGCCTTGGCCTTGTCCTGGAACGCCTTGTCTCCGGCGCCGATCCACTCGTCCATCAAGAGGATCTCCGGGTCGAAGCTGGTGGCGATGGCGAAGGCCAGCCGCGCGGACATGCCTGCCGAATAGGTTTCGATCGGCATGTCGATGAAATCGCCGAGTTCGCTGAACTCGATGATGGCGTCCATGCGTTCGTCGATCTCGGCTTTCGTCCACCCGTTGATCAGCCCGCGCAGGACGATGTTGCGGCGGCCACTCGCCTGGGCGCGGAAACCAAGGTTGATGTTGAAAAGCGCATCCACCCGGCCCTCGGTTCGCACCACGCCGCTGCTCGGTTCGTAGACGCCGTAGATCACCTTGAGCAGGCTGGTCTTGCCGGCGCCGTTGGTGCCGATCAGGCCGAGCCGGTCCCCCGCCTCGATCTCGAAGCTCACGCCGTCGAGCGCCGTGACGTAGCCGCCGTGCCCGCTGATGCCGCCGAAGCGTCCGCCGACCTTGCTGCCCGGACGCGCCGACAGATGGACGCCCCGCGGCACGGGATAGCGCAAACTGACATTGTCGAGGCGGATGGAGACCATCTTATCCCGCTAGAACGCTTCTTCGTTGTCCGGCTTCTTCTTTTTCGGACCCTGGTCGAAGCCCGCGAAGAGCTGCAGCGTCTTGTCAGCGGGGATGGGCACGACGATGCTCGATTCCTTGAAGACGAACTGCTGAGCCTGGGAGCCGACCGACACCTGCTGGTTGAAGACCTGATTGTAGAGCACTTCGCCGCCGCCCTGCACGATCATCACCCTGATCGGCAGCGTTATCGTTCCGGGCGTGACCGCCGGGCCAGGGACGACGCGGCCGGCCAGCGCCACTTCCATGGCCAGCATGCCGGTCTGGCGATTGCAGCTACGCGTCGAGTCGGAGATGGACACCTGGTAGGCAAGCTTGGCCGGATCGCCGTCACCGCCCTTGGCGTAGCGGTTCATGATGCCCTCGTCTTCCTTGACGATGATGCGCGGGCAATAGGCGAGCAGTTCGCTCGCCAGGACCTTGCCCTCAGGCGCCACGACAGGCTGCTTCTGCGTCTCGCCGCCGCCCAGACCCAGAACGTTGCTGACGCCGCCGGATTGACAGCCCGCGGCGGCCATCATGCAGCCGGCAACGGCCAAACCTGCCAGAAAACGACCCTCGAACAATCGAAAACTCCACTTCCCTCTCGTAAAGTCGCTATTCTATAGCAACCGCGAGGCAAAAATGCGACTGGCCAACACTGTTAGCGCGGGCGCAAAATCAATGAAGCACGGCTAGACGCGAAAGCCGGCGAGGACGCATGAGCATGAAATATGTGAGCACCAGGGGCGAGGCTTCGGTCATCGGGTTTGCGGATGCGCTGCTTGCCGGGCTTGCGCGCGACGGCGGGCTATATGTGCCCAGGGAATGGCCGCAGTTCAGCGCAGCCGAAATCCGCGCCATGCGCGGCCTCGCCTATCCCGACCTTGCTGTCAGGCTGCTCACGCCCTTCCTTGGCGGAGAGGTTTCGCCTGAAGTGTTCGAGCGGCTCGCCCGCGAGGCCTATGCGACCTTCCGGCACGAGGCTGTCTGCCCGATCGTCCAACTTGGCGCAAACACCTTCGTGCTCGAACTTTTCCATGGTCCCACACTGGCCTTCAAGGATGTCGCGATGCAGCTGCTGGCGCGGCTGATGGACCATGTTCTGGCCGAGCGCGGCCAGCGCGCCACCATCGCGGGGGCAACCTCCGGCGATACGGGCGGCGCCGCGATCGACGCCTTCGCCGGGCGCGACCGGACCGATATCTTCATCCTGTTCCCGCACGGCAAGGTGTCGCCCGTGCAGCAGCGCCAGATGACCACGCGCACCGCATCGAACGTGCATGCGCTCGCCGTCGAAGGCAATTTCGACGATTGCCAGGGCCTTGTGAAGGACATGTTCAACGACCACGGCTTCCGCGACCGGGTTGCGCTGTCGGGCGTGAACTCGATCAACTGGGCGCGCATCATGGCGCAGATCGTCTATTATTTCTCCTCGGCGATTTCGCTGGGCAGCCCGGACCGGCCGGTTTCCTTCACCGTGCCAACAGGCAATTTCGGCGACATCTTCGCCGGCTACGTCGCGAAGCGCATGGGCCTGCCCATAGAACGGCTGGTCATCGCCACCAACGACAACGACATACTGGCGCGGACGCTGGCGAGCGGGGGGTATCGCATGCAGGGCGTGGTCGAGACGAGTTCCCCCTCGATGGACATCCAGATCTCGTCGAATTTCGAGCGTCTGCTGTTCGAGGCAGGCGGCCGCGACGCCGGCATGGTTCGCCGCTCCATGGACGGGCTCAAGCAGTCCGGCGCCTTCACCATCGATGCGCAGTCGCTGTCGCGCATCCGCGCCGAATTCGACGCCGGCCGCACGACCGTCGGGGAAGCTGCGGAGACCATCCGCTCGACGCTCAAGGTCGACGGCTACCTGCTCGACCCGCACACTGCGACCGCTCTGCACGTAGCGCGCCAGCAGGGACCGTCGCAGACCCCGATGATCGTGCTCGCAACCGCGCATCCGGCAAAGTTTCCCGCAGCCGTCGAGGCGGCTTGCGGCGTCGTGCCCGCACTGCCCGACTGGCTGGCGGGAATCATGGACGCGGAGGAGCGATATACGGTACTTCCCTCCGACCTAAAAATGGTGGAAGATTACATAAGCCGCCGCGCAAGAGCGACGCGTTAGGGAGTAAAGTCTATATGGGCGTTGAGGTAAGCCGTCTGTCGAACGGCATGACGGTCGCAACCGAAACCCTTCCCAGCATTGAATCCGTCGCATTGGGTGTCTGGATCAAATCCGGCGCGCGAAACGAGCGCGACGACGAGCACGGCATGGCGCATCTGCTCGAGCATATGGCTTTCAAGGGAACTTCAAGGCGCACCGCATTTCAGATTGCGTCGGAGATCGAGAATGTTGGCGGCGAGATCAACGCCGCCACGAGCGTCGAGACGACCTCCTACTACGCACGCGTGCTTGCCGACAACGTGCCGCTGGCCGTCGACATCCTCGCCGACATCCTCACCGAATCGAAGTTCGACCCCGCCGAACTGGAACGCGAACAGCATGTCATCCTGCAGGAGATCGGCGCGGCCCACGATACGCCTGACGATATCGTCTTCGACAAGTTCACGGAAACCGCCTACCGCCACCAGACGATAGGGCGTTCGATCCTGGGCACACCGGAGACGGTGAAGTCTTTCACCTCGCGTCAGATCCACGACTTCATCAACCGTCAATATGCCGCCGAACGCATGGTGGTGGTCGCGGCGGGCGACGTCCAGCATGACGCCTTCGTGCGCGAAGTGGAGAAGCGCTTCGGCACATTCCGCAGCAAGTCGGACAACCAGCTTCCAACCTACGCCCAGTATGTCGGCGGCGACTTCCGCGAGGACCGCGACCTGATGGATGCGCAAATCATCCTTGGCTTCGAAGGTCGCGCCTATCATGTCCGCGACTTCTATGCCTCTCAGGTCCTGTCGATGATCCTGGGCGGTGGTATGTCGTCGCGGCTCTTCCAGGAGGTCCGCGAGAAGCGCGGGCTGTGCTACTCCGTCTACGCCTTCCATTGGGGTTTCTCCGATACCGGCATCTTCGGCGTTCATTCGGCAACCGGCCAGAGCGACATCTCGAAGCTGATCCCGGTCATCGTCGACGAACTGCAGAAAGCCGGCGAAGGTATCTCCGAGGAGGAGTTGAACAGGGCGCGCGCGCAATATCGCGCGGGTCTCATCATGTCGGCGGAAAGCGCTTCGTCGCGCGCCTCGCAGATCGCCCGCCAGCTCCTGCTGTTTGGCCGGCCGATCGGCAAGGATGAATTGATGGAGCGGCTGTCGGCGCTGACAATCGAGCGGTTGCGCGACCTTTCCTCGCGCCTCTTCTCCACGACGCCGACCATCGCGGCGGTCGGTCCGATCGGAAAGCTCGCGCCCTACGAGGCGATCCGCGACGCGCTTCCCGGACAGGAGACGAGCCTGCGCCGCCGCGCGGTCTGATCCCAGGCGCCAGGAAGTGTTTTCTTTTCCCCTCTTCCGCCGTGATCCCGCGGCGCTGAAGGGCGTGCGCGTTACGCTGCGGATGCCGGTCCCAGGCGACTACGGCGAATGGGCAAGCCTGCGGGGCGAAAGTCGCGGATTTCTGACACCCTGGGAGCCGACCTGGGCGCCGGACGAGTTGACGAGATCGTCGTGGCAATACCGGCTCAAGCGCTACCGCGAGGACCATGCGCGCGGCACGGCGACCGCCTTTTTCATATTCGAAACCGGGTCGGGCAAGCTCCTTGGCGGCGTGACCTTGGGGAACATCCGCCACGGGGTCTCCCAATCCGGCCATATCGGTTACTGGATCGGCGAAAAATATGCCGGCAAGGGCTACATGGTCGATGCGCTGCAAATGCTTGCCGGCCATGCCTTCGATACGTTGCGGTTGCACCGGATCGAGGCTGCCTGTATTCCGGCAAATACGAGGTCTGTCCGTGTGCTTGAAAAAGCCGGATTCACGCGCGAAGGGGTGTTGAGATCCTACCTCAAGATCAACGGAGGCTGGCAGGATCATTATCTTTATGCACTGATCGCCGACGATCGGCGCGACGCCAGGGCAAGGGACTGATTTTGGCGATTGAATTCCTCAAGGCGCGGCTCGCAGCGCTGGTGCTGGCAGCGGTGGCCACGCTTTGCGCCGTTTCGGCCGCGCTTGCCGTAGAGCCGATCAAGATCTCGCGCGATAACGTCGCCCTCGACCTGTCGCGCGCCGTCGAGACCCACCAGAACCAGGGACCGAACTTTCAGGTGTCAACGGCGCCCGGCCCGGACGGCATCGTCCGACGCATCGAGGTGGAGGCCAACGACGAGCGTTCAAGCGGCGACTGGGCGGTCTTCGCGCTCGCGAACACGACGGACGAGCAACTCGACAGGTTGATTGTCGCGCCCCATTTCCGTCTTGTGAACTCCGGGCTGTTCTGGCCGGACCTCGGCTCGAGCCGCATCGCGGCGATCACGCCCAGCGAAGGTTTTGCGCTCGACCGGCAGACCAGTCCCGACGCCGACGTCTTTTTGGTGACGCTGAACCCCGGCGCGGTGGTGACCTTCATCGGCGAACTTGCGTCGCCCAACCTGCCGCAGGTCTACCTGTGGGACCCTGAAGCCTTCAAGGACTCGGTCAATTCATACACGCTCTATCGCGGCATCGTCATCGGCATTGCCGGCCTGCTGGCGCTGTTCCTGACCATTCTGTTCGTGGTCAAGGGTACGTCGATGTTTCCCGCGACAGCCGCACTCTCCTGGGCGGTGCTCGCCTACATCAGCGTCGACTTCGGCTTCCTCAACAAGATCATCGAGATCTCGCCCGGCAGCGAGCAGATCTGGCGGGCAGGCACCGAGGTGGGGCTGGCCGCGACGTTCGTGGTCTTCCTCTTCGCCTATCTCAACCTCAATCGATGGCACGGGCATTTCAGCTACGGCGCATTCGTCTGGATCTGTGGCCTGGTGCTGATCGCCGGCGTCGCCATCATCGACCCGGCGGTTGCAGCCGGTATTGCACGGCTCTCCTTCGCCGCCACCGCGATTACCGGCATCGGGCTCATCATTTTCCTCGGCCTGCGCGGCTACGACCGCGCGATCATGCTGATCCCGAGTTGGGTCATGGTGCTCATCTGGCTGACCGGCTCCTGGATGGCGATCACCGGCATGATCGACAACGACGTGGTCCAGCCGGCGCTGGGCGGCGGGCTCATCCTCATCATACTGCTGATCGGCTTCACGGTGATGCAGCACGCTTTCGCCGGTGGTGCGCTTCATCAAGGTCTGTTCAGCGACATGGAACGACAGGCACTGGCCGTGGTCGGCTCGGGCGACATCGTGTTCGACTGGGACGTGCTGCGCGATCGGGTCGTCACCAAGCCCGACATCAGCCTGCAGCTCGGATTGCCGCCGAACAGCCTCGGCGGTCCGGCCCGCACCTGGTTGCCGGCGCTGCACTCCGACGACCGCGACACGTTCCGCACGACACTCGACGTCGTGCTGGAGCATCGCCGCGGCAAAGTCGGACAGAGCTTCCGGCTGCGCGGCGCGGACGGCCATTACCACTGGTTCTCGCTGCGCGCACGGCCGGTCGTCGGTTCCGATGGAGAGGTGATCCGCTGCGTCGGCACGATGGTGGAGATCACCGAGCAGAAGAAGGCCGAGGAGCGCCTGCTGCACGACGCGGTGCATGACAACCTAACCGGCCTGCCCAACCGCGAACTGTTCATGAACCGGCTGGAGGCGATCATCTCGGTTGCCCGCACCGAAGACAAGATCCAGCCGACCGTCTTCGTCATCGACATCGACCGTTTCAAGCAGGTCAATGACGGGCTCGGCATTTCGGCCGGCGACACGATCCTGCTCACCATCGCGCGGCGGCTGCACCGGCTCCTGAAGCCGAAGGACTCGCTGTCGCGTTTCGGCGGCGACCAGTTCGCCATGATGCTGTTGTCCGAACAGGATCCGACCCGCATCGCCGGCGTTGCGGACGCCATCAAACAGGCTATCCGCTCGCCTATCAATTTCGCCAAGCGCGAGATCGTGCTGACCGCCTCGATTGGCCTGATAACCTGGACCAACTCGCAGAATACCGCCGAGGACATGGTCAAGGATGCCGAACTTGCAATGCTGCAGGCCAAGCGGTTCGGCGGCGACAGGATTGAGCCGTTCCGTCCGGCTTTCCGCTCGGTCGGTACCGACCGGCTGCAGCTCGAATCCGACCTTCGACGCGCCGCCGAACGCCAGGAATTCACGCTGGCCTACCAGCCGATCGTGCGGTTGGAGGACGGCACTGTCGCGGGCTTCGAGGCGCTGCTGCGCTGGGATCATCCAAGGCGTGGATCGATACCGCCATCGGACTTCATTCCGGTCGCGGAGAGCTGCGGGCTGATCGTCCAGCTCGGCCTGTTCGCAATGCAACGCGCGGCCGACGACCTCGCCCGCTGGCAGAAACAGATCGGCGATATGCCGCTTTCCGTTTCGGTGAACCTGTCGAGCCGGCAGCTCATCCGTCGCGACCTCGTCAGCGACGTGCGCTCGGTGATCGCGCGGGCAAACCTGAAGCCCAGATGCTTCCGGCTGGAATTGACGGAATCGCTGGTGATGGACAATCCCGAGCAGACAAACCACGTGCTGAACAAGTTGAAGCAGCTCGGCATCGGCCTTTCGCTGGACGATTTCGGCACCGGCTACTCGTCGCTCGCCTATCTGACCCGCTTCCCCTTCGACACGATCAAGATCGACAAGAGTTTTGTCGACGACGCGACGCCGAAGCGGGCGGTTCTGCTCAAGTCGATGGTGAACATGGCGCACGAGCTTGGGCTGTCGGTCGTTGCCGAAGGCGTGGCGGACGAGAACGATGCGCTGGAGCTCAGGCAGATGGGCTGCGAGTATGTGCAAAGCTACATGTTCGGCGCGCCGATCCCCGGCGACCAGGTGCTGAAGATGCTACGGGAGCAGTATCCGGTGGCGCAGGCATAGCCGAACCGCCTTGGCCGGAGACGACGCTCAGGCGTGTCCCGCGGTCGGGCTCAGATGAGCCGGATCGACACCGATCGAAGCCAGAATACGAACGTATTTGCGTTCTATGTCGGTGTCGAACAGCAGTTCCGGCGTCGCCGGACAGGTCAGCCATCCATTTTCCGCGATCTCGGTTTCGAGCTGGCCTGCGGCCCAACCCGAATAGCCGAGCGCCATGAGCGCGTTGCGGGGCCCACGCCCGGCCGAAATCGCGCGCAGCATGTCCACCGTCGCCGTGAGGCAGATGTCGTCGGAAACGGGCAGCGAGGATTCAACAGTATAGTCGCCGGAATGCAGAACGAAGCCCCGGCTGCGATCGACCGGACCGCCATTCCTGACGACGATGTCGCGCGCCTTGCGCGGCAGGCGGATGATGTCCTTCTCTTCCATGATGCCCAACTGCACGAGCAGGTCGGGAAACTGCATCTGCTGGGCCTGGTTTATGATCAGGCCCATCGCACCCTCTTCGCTGTGGGCGCAGACGTAGATCACCGAGCGTGCGAACCTGTCGTCCTTCATGCCGGGCATGGCGATGAGGAATTGATCGTCCAGAAACCCCCGGACGGCGTGCTTCTTGTGCCGCAAAAGGTCCATACCGGCACGGTAACGCGTTTTTCCCCGGCTTGAAAGACAGGTGAAGCGGCAAATCTGCTCCAAATTCACGCAAAAATGATGCCGATACTTCCGACAACCGCGTTGCCGCATCCCGGATTCGGGTCCAATGCTCGGGCCATGAAATTGCTTCCAACCTTCGCGGCTTTGTCTCTCACTCTTGCTGCGGCCGGCAACGCCCAGGCTTCGTCGAGCGCGTGGCTGGAGACCGACGGCGCGCGTATCAGGCTGGTGACGACGGGCGAGCCCGATGCGCAGGGCCACCTCAAGGGCATGCTCGACATCCAGTTGAAGCCGGGCTGGAAGACCTACTGGCGCGATCCGGGCGATGCCGGCGTCCCTCCGACGATCGATGTCTCGGCAAATCCCGAGATCGAGCGGGTCGATATCGATTTCCCGGCGCCCCAGCGGCACGACGAAGGCGATTTTCAATGGGCCGGCTACGACTATCCGGTGGCGCTGCCGGTCACCTTAACATTCAAGGCGGGCAGCGATAGTTCGCCGATCGAGGCCGATGTCTTTCTTGGCGTGTGCGAGACAATCTGCGTTCCCGTGCAGGCGACATTCAGCGTCGATCCGGCAGCGGCTCCGGACGATCCGTTGGATCAGGCTGGAGTTGCGGCTGCATTCGCCGCCATACCGGAAGCGGCAAGGCCCGGCTTCGCCGTAGCGCTCGCGGAAAAGTCCGCGACGAGAGCGACATTCGAGGCAAGCTTTCCAGCCGCGCCTGCCGCCGCCGAACTTTTCATAGCGGGCGCGGACGGCTATTTGTTCACAACGCCCGTCAGGGAAGAGCGCGACGGCAAGACATTCTTCACGGTCGAGGTGACGCGGCCCGATCAAACGCCGTCCGGGCCGGGGCTGCACTATACGCTGGCCACGGACGCCGGAGCGGTCAGCGGCGTTGTGCCCTATTTCTGATCTTCGGGTGTGGTTTGCCAATCAACCGAGATTGTCGAAACGGCCCCGACTCCCTAATTGACTGCAATATCATCCAGGATCAGGGACTGCACCCCATGACTATTGCCGTTGGCGAAACACTTCCCGCCGCCACTTTCAAGACGATGACCGAGGACGGGCCGGAGGAAGTGACGACCGCCGAGATATTCGCCGGCAAGAAGGTCGTGCTGTTCGGGGTTCCGGGCGCCTTCACGCCTGGCTGCACCAACAACCACCTGCCCGGCTTTCTCGAAAATTTCGATGCCATCAAGGCGCGTGGCATCGATACCATCGCCGTGACCGCCGTCAACGACGTCCACGTCATGGGCGCCTGGGCAAAGTTCACCGGCGGCGAGGGGAAGATCCTGTTTCTCGCGGACGGCAGCGGCGACTTCGCACGCGCGGCAGGCCTTGAACTCGATCTCCGCCACGACGCGATGGGGCACCGCAACAAGCGCTTCTCGCTGATTGCCGAAGACGGCGTTGTCAAGACTATCAATATCGAGAACAGGCCTGGCGTGAACGAATCCAGCGCTGCACACATGCTCGAACAACTCTGAGCCGCTTTCCCAGCCACAGTCCCGGTTGGTCGCCTAGCCGGAAGATGCCTTAGTAGCTCTGCGTCGAACGGCGAGGCTTTGGCTTCGCGGGATTTGCGTTGGAACGGGATGAGGGCGTCGCTTGCGCTTTGCGAACACCTTCCTCGCGCCTGCCGGCCATCTCCCCCTCAAGCGGGGCGATGGCTCCCTTCTTGAACGGCGTCATGCCGATGCGCGCAAGTTCGTCCGCGCGTTCGTTCTCGGCGTGGCCGGCGTGACCCTTGACCCAGTGCCACTTGACATTGTGCCGGCTGTTGGCCTTGTCGAGGGCCTGCCAGAGCTCGCCGTTCTTGACCGGCTTCTTGTCTGATGTCTTCCAGCCGTTGCGCTTCCAGCCGTGGATCCAGCTGGAAATACCGTCCATCACATATTTGCTGTCGGTGTGAAGCAGCACCCCGCAGGGCTCCTTCAGCGCATTGAGCGCCGAGATCGCGGCCATCAACTCCATCCGGTTGTTGGTCGTTTCGGCTTCGCCGCCCGACAGTTCCTTCGTCTTGCCGTTGAACCGCAGGATCGCTCCCCATCCGCCCGGTCCCGGATTGCCCGAGCAGGCTCCGTCGGTGAAAATCTCGACCGTCTTCATGGCGGGCGCCGTCATTGCAGTCCGTACTCCGAGGCTGACTTGACCGCGCGATGGAAGCGCAGCCGCCGGATGTATTCGAGCGGGTCGCGCTTCTGCACCAGCGCGCCGTCGGGAATGTGCAGCCAGTCGTAGAGGCGCGTCAGCATGAAGCGAAGCGCGGAGCCGCGCGCCAGCAAAGGCAGCGCCTGCTTTTCCTCTGAGGTCAGCGGCCGCACCGCCTGATAGGCGGCGAGCAGCGCCCTGCCCTTGGTCTGGTTGAAGGAAAAGTCTTTCTCAAAGCACCATGCGTTGAGGCATGTCGCGACATCGTAGGCGTAAAAATCGTCGCAGGCGAAATAGAAGTCGATCAGGCCCGACAGTTTCTCGCCGAGGAAAAAGACGTTGTCGGGGAACAGGTCGGCGTGGATGACACCTGACGGCAGATTTTTGGGCCACTCCCGATCGAAAAGGGCGAAATCGGCGTCGACCTCCGCCGCAAGGCCCTCCTCCACCTCGTCGGCGCGGTCGCGCGAGCCGTCCCACAGCTTGCGCCAACCGTCGATCGCCAGCGCGTTCGGTCGCTTCAGCGTGAAATCCGCGCCGGCGACGTGGAGTTCGGCCAGCGCCCGGCCAACCTCGCGGCAGTGCGCGGTGGACGGACGGCGCATCCACATGCCTTCCAGGAACGTGATCAGCGCAGCCGGACGCCCGGCCAGTTCACCGAACAGCTTGCCGTCATGGCGCTCGACCGGCAGCGGGCACGAAATGCCCTTGCCGGCGAGGTGATGCATCAGCCCGAGGAAGAACGGCAGGTCGTCGATGTCGACGCGCTTTTCATAGAGCGTCAGGATGAACGAGCCGGCTGACGTGTGGAGCAGAAAATTCGAGTTTTCCGAGCCTTCGGCAATGCCCTTGTAGGACAGCAGTGTTCCCACGGGATATTGCAGCAGGAAGCTTTCGAGTTCGCCTTCGGAGACGTCCGTGTAGACCGCCATGCGTCAGCCGTTGACGAAGGCCATGTCGGCCTTGGTGAGTTCGACATCGCGCAATGCCCGCATGACCGGGAATTCCTCCGTCTCGGTTGCCGTGACTGCGAGGTCCACCCTGACGTCGAAACGCTGGCGGAACGCGTCGATGATTTCGTCCACGATGATCTCCGGCGCGGAGGCGCCAGCAGAAAGGCCGAGCGTGTCAATCGCGCCGATGCGATCCCATGGGATCTCGGACGCGCGCTGGACAAGGAGCGACATCTTCGCGCCGGCGCGCTCCGCGACCTCGACTAGCCGCATCGAATTGGACGAATTCGGCGCGCCGACGACGAGGAAGAGGTCGGCGCCAGCGGCCGTTTCCTTGACGGCTTCCTGGCGGTTGGTGGTGGCGTAGCAGATCGATTCGGCTGCGGCCGCATGAATGAGCGGGAATTTCTCCCTGAGCGCCCGGATGACGCCTGCGGTATCCTCGACCGAGAGCGTGGTCTGGGTGACGAAGCCCAGCGCGGTCCGATCAGCCGGCTCGAAACCGCGCACGTCCTCCTCGCTTTCCACCAGCGTGACGGCGCCGTCGGGCAGTTGCCCCATCGTGCCGATGACCTCGGGGTGTCCGGCATGGCCGATGAGGATCACGTGGCGGCCGAGACGCTGATGGCGCATCGCCTGCTTGTGGACCTTGGAGACCAGCGGACAGGTCGCGTCGAGGTAGAACAGGTTGCGCGCCTGGGCGTCGGCGGGCACGGATTTCGGCACGCCGTGTGCGGAGAAGACCACCGGGCAGGCGTGATGCTCCGGCGGGATTTCGCTGAGTTCCTCGATGAAGACCGCGCCGAGCGTCTGGAGGCCCTCGACGACATAGCGGTTGTGGACGATCTCGTGGCGGACATAGACCGGCGCGCCGTATTTCTTGAGCGCAAGGACGACGATCTGGATGGCGCGATCGACGCCCGCGCAGAAGCCGCGCGGCTGGCAAAGCCGGATCGTCAATGGCGGTTTCGTCTGCCGGTCGAGCATGGTTCCGACATGGCGTTTCGGGGTGCGGCGTGTCAAGGGGAAGCGTGACGCCGAGGCGGCGGCGATGGTCTCCGCTAGCCTCCCCGCCGCCGCCAGAAGGCGGCGGCCAGAACACCGACGAGGGCCGCTGCCAGTCCGTACCAGGTGACGGCATATTGCAAGTGGCTGTTGGGCAGTTCGATCAGAGTGACGCCGCCGATCGGCAGCCCGCCGGGGTTCGGCGTCGCGTCGGCGTCGACGAAAAAGGGTGCGATTTCGGCCGCGGCGCGCAGGTTTGCGCTGCGCGCCATACCATCGCGGTCCTTCCAGTAGAAGACGTTCTTGTCGGGATCGTTGTTGGGGACCACCCAGGAGGGTTTGGCCGACAGCGGATCACGCGCCAGCCCCGTCACCGTCACCTCGCCTGCGACCTGGCCTTGCGGGCGTCTGGAGGCATCCTTGAGATCGTAGGGCACGAAACCCCTGTTGACGAAGACAATGCGGCCGTCGGCGAGTTCGAGCGGCGTATAGACGAAAAAGCCGGACTGCCCCTGCCATGTCGACAGGAAATGGCGCTCCCCGGCATGATGGAAGGCGCCTGCCAGGACAACCGGCATATAGTCGACATCGCCCGTCGTCTTGTACCGCGCCTCGATCTCGGCAAGCGGGCGCGGCGCGGCATCAGTGCGCGCCTCGATAGTGGCGAGCAGCCCCTCCTTCCAGTGCAGACGCTGGACCTGCCAGGTGCCGAGACAGATGAGGATGGCCAGGGCGACGAGGCCGACGAGCACCACAAGCCAGGAAAGGCGTCGCGGAGCTGGGGGGGCCATGCTGCTCATCGGTCGAGCCTGCCCTCGGCCGCCCTGTTGGAATATTGCAGCGTGATGAGCACGCTCTTGATCAGCCGCAGGCCGCTGAGGCTGAGGATGACTGTGAGGGGGATCCACAGCAGGAAATGCAGCCACAGTGGAGGGTTGAAACTGACCTCCATCCAGAGCGCCAGGCCGACGACGATGAAGCCGATGATGAGGATGACGAACACGGCGGGGCCGTCACCGGCATCCGCGAAGGCATAGTCGAGATCGCAGACGTCGCAGCGCGGCGCGATTGTCAGGAGGCCAGAGAACAATCGGCCTTTTCCGCAACGCGGGCAGCAGCCCTTGAGCCCGGCGGCGACGGGCTCGACGGGCGGCGCGATGCCCTCATTGTCGTTTTCTGCCATCACGTCTCTGTCACCGATTTTTCTCAATGGCCGTCATCCTCGGGCTTGTCCCGAGGATCCACCATAGGTCGATCGGTCGCTACCCAGACATCGACACCGGGTCAGTGTTTCCTACGTCAAGGCCCGGCAACCTCAGATCCCAGGGACAAGCCATGGGACGACGAGGGCAGAGCCTCTCAGTGTCCCGCCGCGATGGTGGCCCCGGCGGATGCCCAGACGTAGATCGAGGCGAACAGGAACAGCCAGACCACGTCGACGAAGTGCCAGTACCAGGCAGCTGCCTCGAAACCGAAATGCCGCTGGGGCGTGAAATCGCCGCCCATGGCGCGGATGAGGCAGACGAGCAGGAAGATCGTGCCGATAAGCACGTGGAAGCCATGGAAGCCGGTCGCCATGAAGAACGTCGCGCCGTAGATGGAGTCGTGGAAGTTGAACGGCGCATAGATATACTCATAGGCTTGCACGATCGAGAACAGGACGCCGAGCGCAACGGTCAGCACGAGTCCGCTGACGAGGCCCTTGCGGTCGTTGTGAAGCAGCGCGTGATGCGCCCAAGTGACCGTCGTTCCCGACAGAAGCAGGATGATGGTGTTGTAGAGCGGCAGGTGGAAGGGGTCGATCACCTCGATCCCCTTGGGTGGCCAGACGCCGCCGGTGAAGGCGTCGCGCGCATACTGCGCTTTTTCGCCGGGGAACAGGCTGGCGTCGAAGAAGGCCCAGAACCAGGCGACGAAGAACATCACCTCGGAGGCGATGAACATGATCATGCCGTAGCGCAGGTGAAGCGAGACGACCTTGGTGTGGTGCCCCTCGTGGCCTTCCCGGATTGTGTCCGACCACCAGGAGAACATGGTGTAGAGTACGATCGCGAGGCCGATGAAGAATACCCATGGCGTGGCGAAGTTCAGGCCGAAGAGGTAGAACTCGTTGCCCTTGATATCCTGCATCCAGCCGACGCCGCCGATCGCCATGACCAGCGCGCCGACCGAGCCGATGAACGGCCACGGGCTCGGATCGATGATATGGTAGTCGTGCTGCGGTTTTGCGTGAGCGTGTCCGTCCGCCATGTCAGCCCCCGAGATTTTCGTCGGTGTTGGTTTGGATTGCGTCCCCGCCAGCCTGAGGCGCGGTGGCCACGGGCTTCTCCACCTCGATGGGGAAGAAGGTGTAGGACAGCGTGATGGTGGTGATGTTCTTCAACTCGGGCACGTCCGCGATGTCGGGATCGACATAGAAGACGACAGGCATATCGAGCGTTTCGCCGGGCTTCAAGGTCGTGTCGGTGAAGCAGAAGCACTCAACCTTGTTGAAATAGGCTCCGGCCATCTGCGGCGTCACGTTGAATGTGGCTCGGCCAGCAGTCGGCGTCGGGAAAATGTTGGTCGCGGTATAGTGCGCCAGCGCTGTCTCGCCGATCTTCATGGTCATCTGGCGCTCGACCGGCTTGAAATCCCAAGGCACGCCGGCCACGTTGGCGTCGAAACGAACGGTGACCTCGCGGTCGAGCACGCGGTCCGAATACTGCTCGACGCGCTGCGTGGTGCCACCATATCCGGTGATCCTGCAGAACATGGCGTAAAGCGGCACCGCCGCATAAGCCATGCCGATCATGCCGCCGAAAAACGCGACGCAGATGGCGGCGACGAGCTTGTTGGAAGTCCTTATGCGTTGATCGATCTGGGGCGCTGTCATCGCATCCGCCCTCACATCGACCGGCTGAGGACAGCCGAGCCGAGCTTGACGACCGAAATCACGTAGACCAGCACCACGAAGGCGGCGAGCGCCAGCGCGATCGCCACGTTGCGGCTGCGGCGCGCTTTCTGCTGGGCTTCGGTCGGCTTGACGGTCTCGATTTCCATCACACTCACGCCCCGGCTCCCGCGAGCATGCGCAGGGCCAAGCAGTCGGCCAGGTAGAGAGCGAAGATGGCAAACAGATAGAGCAGCGAATAGCCAAACAACGCCTTGGCCGGACGCATGGCGCGGTCGCCGGCCGGCATCACCAGGACCTGCCAGGCATACCAGACGAAACCGACGCCGAGAGCAGCCGCCGCGATGCCATAGGCGGCGCCGGCATAGCCGAGCGCGGTGGGCAACACGCCTGCGATGGCGAGCACGATGGAATAGCCGAAGATCTGGCGCCTGGTCGATGTGTCGCCGGCAACGTTCGGCATCATCGGGACGCCGGCGCGTTCGTAGTCCGCCGACTTGAAGAGCGCGAGAGCCCAGAAATGCGGCGGCGTCCACAGGAATATGATGAGGAACAGGACTACGCTCTCGAGGCTGAACGCGCCGGTGGCCGCGGCCCAGCCGATCATCGGGGGGAATGCGCCGGCCGCGCCGCCGATGACGATGTTCTGCGGTGTCCAGCGCTTCAGCCACATTGTGTAGACAACGGCATAGAAGAAGATGGTGAAGGCCAGCATCGCGCCGGCCAGCCAGTTGACGAAGACGCCGAGCGTCATGACCGAGAGCGCGGCCAGCACGAGCCCGAAGGCCAGCGCCTGCTCAGGCAGGACGCGGCCCGACGGCACCGGGCGCGAGGCCGTGCGCGACATGACCGCGTCGATGTCGGCGTCGTACCACATGTTGAGCGCGCCCGATGCGCCGGCGCCGATGGCGATAGCGATGATCGAAACGGCCACGACGAAGGGATTGAGCGCGACGGGTGCCGCGACCATGCCGACAAAGGCCGTAAACACGACAAGCGACATGACCCGGGGCTTGAGAAGCTCCAGGTAGTCGCCGGCCGTTGCCTCGGAGAGGACGGCATCGTCGAGAACGGTCTTGTCCAAAAGGGTCATTTTACTCGTCAGGCGGTTTTCGAGTGCGGGCCATGCGTCGAAACTGTTCGTTTGGCCGGATGCCGCCAACTGGCGGCGGCATCCCACTATCACTTTATCTTCGGCAACTGCTCCCACTGGTGGAAGGGCGGCGGCGAAGGCAGCTGCCATTCGAGCGTGGTTGCACCCGGCCCCCAGGGATTGGCGCCGGCAACGCGCTTCTTGGAGAAGGCCTCGAAGACGCCGTAGAGGAAGACGACGACGCCGATGGCCGACAGATACGAGCCGTAGGACGACACCTGGTTCCAGCCGGCATAGGCATCCGGGTAGTCGATGTAGCGGCGCGGCATGCCGGCCAACCCGAGGAAGTGCTGCGGGAAGAAGACCAGGTTCACGCCGATGAAGGTGACCCAGAAATGGGTGCGGGCGATGAAGGGCGAATACATGTAGCCGGTCATCTTGGGGAACCAGTAGTACCAGCCGGCGAAGATGGCGAATACCGCGCCGAGCGATAGCACGTAATGGAAGTGTGCCACCACGTAGTAGGTGTCGTGCAGCGAGCGGTCGAGGCCGGCATTGGCGAGCTGGACGCCGGTGACGCCGCCGACCGTGAACAGGAAGATAAAGCCGATCGCCCACAGCATCGGCGTGCGCATGGAGATCGAGCCGCCCCACATGGTGGCGATCCATGAGAAGATTTTCACGCCGGTCGGCACCGCGATGACCATGGTGGCGAACACGAAATAGCGCTGCGTGTCGAGCGACAGGCCGGACGTGTACATGTGATGCGCCCACACGATGAAGCCGACCGCGCCGATTGCGACCATGGCGTAGGCCATGCCGAGGTAGCCGAAAACCGGCTTCATAGAGAAGGTCGAGACGATGTGGCTGACGATGCCGAAGCCCGGCAGGATCAGGATGTACACCTCGGGGTGTCCGAAGAACCAGAACAGGTGCTGGAACAGGATCGGGTCGCCTCCGCCGTCAGGTGCGAAGAAGGTTGTGCCGAAGTTGCGGTCGGTGAGCAGCATGGTGATGCCGCCGGCCAGCACAGGCAGCGAAAGCAGCAGCAGGAAGGCGGTGATCAGAACCGACCATGCGAACAGCGGCATCTTGTGCAGCGTCATGCCGGGCGCGCGCATGTTGAAGATGGTGGTGATGAAGTTGATCGCGCCGAGGATGGACGATGCGCCTGCGAGATGCAGCGACAGGATGGCGAGGTCCATTGCCGGCCCCGGCTGGCCGGATGTCGACAGCGGCGGATAGATGGTCCAGCCACCGCCGACGCCATAGGCGCCCGGTGCGCTGGGCACGAAAGCCGAGAGGATGAGCAGCAGGAAGGCTGGCGGCAGCAGCCAGAACGAGATGTTGTTCATGCGCGGGAACGCCATGTCCGGCGCACCGATCATGATCGGCACCATCCAGTTGGCGAAGCCGCCGATGAGAGCCGGCATGACCATGAAGAAGATCATGATCAGCGCGTGCGCGGTGGTGAAGGCGTTGTACATCGACTTGCCACCGTCGATGGCGGCGTCGCCGTCCAGCCCGTAGACCATCTGCGCCAGGCCGGTGAATATCTGGATACCCGGCTCCTGCAACTCCATGCGCATGACGATCGACAGCGCGCCGCCGATGATGCCGGCAACGATCGCGAAGATCAGGTAGAGGGTGCCGATGTCCTTGTGGTTGGTCGAATAGACCCAGCGGACCCAGCCGCGATAGGGCTTGTGTTCGTGGTCGTCGTGGTGGGTTGTTGCGCCTGCCATGGTCCCGTTCCCTGATTTCTTTCCGCCGGCCGTCAGTTTCCGGCGACCGCCACCGGTTTAGCCCCTGCGATCTCGGCTACCAGCGCCTTGTTGGCGCCGTTGAGGTCGGTACGGGCGGCTTCCAGCCACGTCGAATATTGCGCATCGTTCACCACACGAATAGCGATCGGCATGTAGGCGTGGTCCTTGCCGCACAATTCGGAGCACTGGCCGTAGTAGAGGCCTTCCTTGTTCGCCTTGAACCATATCTCGTTGATACGGCCCGGCACCGCGTCGGTCTTGACGCCAAAGGCCGGCATGGCGAATGCGTGGATCACATCGGCCGCGGTCACCAGCACACGCACCGTGGCGTTGACCGGGACCACCATCTCGTTGTCGACAGTCAACAGACGCGGATAGACAGCACGATCTTCCTTGCCGGCCGCTGCGCGTTCATCGTCCTGCAGCATCGCCGAGTTGAAGGTCAGCGGCTGCTCGACCTGATACTCGTAGTCCCAGTTCCACTGGTTGCCGGTCGCCTTTATGGTGAGGCTCGCCTCCTCGCCGGGCGTGTACTGCGCGGTCAGTAGCTGGAACGACGGAATTGCAATGGCAAGCAGGACTAGCACCGGACCAAGCGTCCAGATCACCTCGATCATCGTGTTGTGGCTGGTGCGCGACGGCGTCGGGTTCTTGCTGGCACGGTATCTGAAGATGCACCAGGCGAGCAGAAGCAGGACGAGCACGGTGATCGGAATGATGAACCACAGCGTGTAGACCTCGAACCACTCGGTCTGCGCCATGATATCGGTCGCGGCTGGCTGAAAGCGTGTCTGCCAAGGGGTGGGCTGCGCGGCGTAGGCAGCGGTGCCCAAGAAGAATGAGGCGCAGGCGCCAGCCATTGCATGAAGTCGTCTCATAAGACCCGTCCGTCTCCACTTGCGCACCGGCGAACCACCAAAATCCCGACCGGGTTCTCGGCCGGGCCTTTCGCGGAATCCTGCTGGATGCCTTGGCTGGTTCAAACCATACTCTCTTTCCTACCGCAAGAAAGGAGCGGAGCAAACCATGCGGCATTTTTGCGCGATGCAACGCCTGCGCTGGCGAGCGCGGACAGGGACTGGTGCGTCAGGCGGTGCTGCAACGGGAACGCCTCGCCGGTCGCATTTCAGACCAATTTTCACGGGAAAAGCCGTGAAACCGCCGCTCGGCAACCATCTGGAGCGGCCTAATCCTACTAATCACTGGCGTCCCGGCCTATCATGCCGTGATTCGCAATGGAGCTGTCATGACATCGCGGCCTGCCAAGACCTTCGCGAAGGTTGCCTGTCTCGCCGCCCTGGCGAGCCTGACCCTGTCCAGCTTCGTACAATCGGGCTGGGCGCAGCAGAACGGATCCGTGCGCGCCACGCACGGATCGTGGTCGATCATCTGCGATACGCCGGCCGGGGCGAGTTCCGAACAGTGCATCATGATGCAGAACGTGGTGGCGGAGGATCGAACCGACCTCGGGTTGTCGGTCGTGATCCTCAAGACCGCCGACCGCAAGGCCGAGATCATGCGCGTGCTGGCGCCGCTGGGCGTACTGCTGCCGACCGGGCTCGGCCTCTATATCGACAAGAAGGACAACGGCCGCGCCTATTTCAAGCAGTGCTTCAGCGACGGCTGCTATGCCGAGGTAATCCTCGAGCAGCAATTGCTCGATACGCTGCGCAACGGCAAGGAAGCGACGTTCATCGTCTTTGCGACGCCCGAGGAAGGCATCGGCATCCCGGTCGACTTGACTGGATTCGGCGAGGCCTTCGACGCTCTGCCCTAGAGACTGCTGAAGCCGGCCTGTATGGCGGCTTTCTGCGCTTCCGGTGCTCACGTACCCAAAAGTACGCTCCGCTCCGGTTCTCAAAATCCCCATTTTCGACCCGGCCTGATCTGAATCTCGCCAACCCAGGCGGGGAATCTCAGCGCCGCAGGCCGAATTGATCTAGGCAGCCAGAGGCGGTTGCGTGGCGACTGGTCGTTTCGGAGCCACAGTACGCGGAGTTGGGAACGCCATGCGGACCTGGACGCGATATGCCAATATCTGGCGCTCGATGTAGCGGTGGTCCTTGTTCACCCGAGCCATGATTATGGCGCCGTCAATGATGCATCCAAGCATGTCGGCAAGGTCGTCGATCTCTACGCCCGGCGCAAGATCGTAGTGCATTGCGATGTCGGAAAAATAGCCATGGAAACGCTGGCTCCACGACTGGGAAAACTCCTGGATGGAAGCCGTGACCTCGCGATCGAACAATCGCTCCTGATAGCAGATGCTCGCAATGATGCATCCCGACCCGTCGCGATGATCCTCTGCAACCAGTTCGGCGAACAGCTTGAGGCCGACGAGGAAGCCCTGTAGCGGGTCGTCAGTCAGTTCCCGAGCGCGGCCGAAGGTAATCTGGAGAACGCCCTCGACCTGGTCGCGGAAACGGCTCACCAGCGCGCGCGCCAGTTCGTTCTTGTCGCGAAAGTGGTAGAAGAACCCGCTTTTCGTGATCCCGGCTTCGGCGATGATCTCATCAATCGACGTCGCTCCGAAGCCCTTTGCCAGCACCGCCGACTTGGCGATGTCCAGGATCTTCTCGCGGGTGGCGGCACCTCGTTTCAAAAGTCGGCTCCTCGGTCACAATTCCGCACCTCAGGTACAGTTTTCCGGTTTCAAACAAGTGTCGCGCCGGAAACGCGCCGGTTACAGACAAGCGTAAGCTCCTGATTGATCAGGCATTCTGAGTGTTGCGGGTTTCAGCACCATAAGCCGCCTAGTTTCTTGCAGAACAAAATCGCATTTCTATCCCATCTTCTTGGGCTGCAATTAAGTCTGCAAGAAGGGTGAACCAAAGCACGGAGCGTGCCTGCGCACTGGATAGGACCATGAAGACGAGCGTCTACTTCCCGAAACTTGCGTCCCTCGTTGGCGTTGCCCGCCACCTCACCCCCGCGCGCAATCCAAATGCCCGTTTGTCCGATCTGGACATGACGAACCATCTTCTGCGCGACATCGGGCTGAGGCGCGGACCGATCGGACCCGACGGCAGGCACTTCCTGCCCTTCTAGTCAGAACCACGGCCACTGAAGGCCAACCGAATCCCGGGCACCATGCCCGGAACACGCCGCGTGCGAAGGCCGCGCGGCGATGGTCAAACCGTGCCTTCAAGAAGGATCGTGAACATGAGACTGATCAAAACCCTCGCCGCGGTTGCCATGCTCGGCGCCGCGCTTGTCTCGCAGGCTGGCGCCGAAGAGCCGCTGAGCGTCGAGAAAACCTACCAGGAGATCGAGGCCGCTTTCGGCACCGTTCCCGGGTTCATGAAGGCCTATCCCAAAAGCGCCATCACCGGCATGTGGCAGGTCACCAAGAACTTCGAGATGTCGACAAGACGGCGCTCGACGGCAAGACCAAAGCGCTGATCGGCATCGCGGTCGCGGCGCAGATTCCCTGCCGCTACTGCATATGGCTCGACACCGAGACCGCGAAGCAGCATGGCGCCTCCGAGGCGGAGATTGCGGAGGCGGTGACGATGGCGGCGATGACGCGTCACTGGAGCACGGTGATCAACGGCATGCAGATCGACTTCGATACCTTCAAGGCGGAGTTCGGCGGCGGCAGCTGACCTTTGGGTTCCCCGGGAAAAGTGCCCAGACCGCAAGGCCTGGGCACACCCTCACATTTGCATTCGCCCTGACTGCATTGCCAACCGCACTGGATCGCGCGGCTGCGAGAGCCTAGATAGGGAAAAGTCCCACCGAAGGCGCGCGCAATGACTAAATCCCTGACCTCCCTGTTCGACTGCTCCGAGGAGCGCCTGAAAGAAATCGTCTCCAGCGCGATGGCCGGCGCGGACGACGGCGAGCTTTATCTCGAATCGAGCGAGAGCGAGGCGCTGATGTTCGACAATGGCCGGCTGAAGACCGCGAACTACAGCACGGACCAGGGTTTCGGCCTGCGCGCCGTGGCCGGCGAGGCGGCAGGCTACGCACATTCGAGCGACCTTTCGGAAGCCGCGCTGCTGCGGGCGGCGGACGCGGTGTCCGCCGTGAAGACCGGATACTCCGGCACGCTGGCCGAGGCCCCTCCCCGCACCAACCGCCATCTCTACGGTGACGAGAATCCGATCGGCGCGCCCTCCTTCGAGGAAAAGGCGAAGCTGTTGCAGGAGATCGACGCGCATCTGCGCAACGCCGACCCGCGCGTGCGGCAGGTGACGGCCTCGGTGGCGGCATCCTGGCAGCATGTCGAAATCGTGCGCGGCGACGGGCAGATCGTGCGCGACATCCGTCCGCTGGTGCGCATGAACGTTTCGGTGGTCGTCGGCGACGGCGACCGCCAGGAAAGCGGCTCCTATGGCGCGGGCGGGCGCAAGGGTTTCGGCGAATTCTTGGCCGAGGGCAGCTGGAAACACGCGGCCGACGAGGCACTGCGCCAGGCGCTGGTCAATCTCACGGCTGTGCCCGCCCCGGCCGGCACCTTCGACATCGTGCTGTCGTCGGGCTGGCCTGGGGTCATGCTGCACGAGGCGGTCGGGCACGGGCTGGAAGGCGATTTCAACCGCAAGAAGACATCGGCTTTCGCGGGCCTGATGGGGCAGCAGGTCGCGTCAAAGGGCGTGACCGTGGTCGACGACGGCACGATCACCGAGCGGCGCGGCTCGCTGACCATCGACGACGAGGGCACGCCGACCAACCGCAATGTGCTGATCGAGGACGGCAAGCTGGTCGGCTACATGCAGGACCGGCAGAACGCCCGGCTGATGGGCGTGAAGGCCACCGGCAACGGGCGGCGCGAGAGCTA
>Ga0105046_10000332_pt1 | contig 63875 bp, 51 predicted proteins | sample MAT03_FD_78385 | JGI IMG/M metagenome (GOLD analysis project Ga0105046, IMG submission 78385) | Freshwater microbial communities from Lake Fryxell liftoff mats and glacier meltwater in Antarctica - MAT-03 (megahit assembly) | ecosystem: Environmental > Aquatic > Freshwater > Ice > Liftoff...
CAAAAAACCTTGCACTTAATTCTATTATTCGTTGCTTTTCATTTCGATACTTTTATAAAAATTAGCATTTTAGATTTAAAAAAGAATATAATATGCTGATAATCAATTTTTTATATTTTTTTGAAAACCTAATTTAAAAGTACTGTTTTATACGTCATACTTTTTCAACAAGCCCTAAATACCACGCCGTCTATTCGGCAAGCAAGCGTGCCACTGCCATCTTGGGTGAGGGCAGGGAGTGGGTCGAGTTCTTTTTGGCAACTTACATTTTATTTTTTAGTGGTATCAAAATCACAATTTTAGTACCACTAACTCAACCCGTCGGTTGCGCCGTCGCTCGGTTTCTGAAGTGCCCTTGGTAATAGGGCGCGTGGGGCCAAACCCCTTGGTTTCGATGCGTTCTGGCACTATGCCTTTGCTCACCAAATATTGCTTGACAGCGTTGGCACGGTCGAGCGACAGTTTCACGTTTTCGTCAAAATCGCCCAGGTTGTCGGTGTGCCCTTCTACGCGCACTTCCATGCCGGAGCTGCCTTTCATAAAATCTACGAGGCGGTCGAGCTCGTTGTAAGAGGCAGGCAATATTTCGTATTTGGAAACGTCAAAATACAATTTATTGAGCGTGATAGCCTCTCCCACGGCTGCGGGTACAAGTGGTATTTCAAGGGTCAATTCTTGCCCAGCGGCTATTTTCGACAGGTCAAATGTGCCACTGGCAGGAAAATACCCTTTGGCCGAAACTACGTAAGGATAGGTCAAATTGGGCGGAACGTTTAATCTGAATTTGCCAGACGAGGCCGACAATTGGAGCGAATCCAGTCCCTTGTCTTCGTTTGGTACGGCATAGTTGATTTTGGCCGAAATGAGCTGTTTGGTTTTGGCGTTTAGCACTGTGCCGCGCACGGTAGCGAGCAAAGGCAGCACGGGAGCGGGGGCCGGAAGTGGTGCAGGGGTCTTTTCGGCTACGACGGGGGGCGCTGTTTGGGGTGGTTCAGCTGGAATTGGCTTGGGTTTGAGTTTTGTCTTAGGATTCCGAATATTCACGCCGTAAAAATTCCAGAACTGATGGCTGTCATAGTTTTTGCCTTCGTACATATCAAATACTTCAATGCCAGGGTCTAATCGCTCAAAATAAACCACAAATTGTATTTTGTCGCCTGGATACACTGCTAATTTTTGGGGCGATATTGGAATACCGTCCGCTTTGATAAACCTAAACTTTTTGTTCACGTTTTGGGGCTCATACAAACGGCTTTTTGGGTCAATCTGAATGATACTTTCTCCGTTACTATTTTGGTTATTGGGACTCAAAAAGTCAAGCACTGATGGTCGGCGTTTGGGTGTTTGATAAGTAAAATAGACAATGGTGTAATCGTCAGTAAGTTCTATTTTATTGATAGCGACATACTCCTGCGACTGTTGTTGCACGTAAGGCCGAATGGTTGTTATCTTTTGAGCGTACAATGGCCAAAAAAATACCAAGCTTGACACAATAGCGGTTATCAATAATTTTATTTTCATTTTTTTACAAATGTTGGTATTCCTTTTGCCTGCAATAACGCCCTCAATGTATAATTAGTGCAATAAATGCGTTAAAATTAGTTAAAAACAATAACGCTACTTCTTGCCAAGAATACGATTTAATGACACTTTCTTAGGGTTAATGCGGAGTTTTTATAAAAAATATCCAAAATACAACTCCCGAATGCTTTATATTGAGCGAACAATCGCTTAATTTTGCGGCCAATTCGTGAAACTACAAACAGAATTTACCGAACATATTTTTCTATCAATGGCAAAAACAGCAAACATAGGCAAAGTAACCCAAGTGATTGGTCCCGTGGTGGACGTATCTTTTGAAAATGCCGCCAAGCTCCCAGCTATCTTGGACGCTTTGGAAATTACCAAATCAAACGGACAAAAAGTCGTTTTGGAATGTCAGCAGCACCTTGGCGAAGACCGCGTGCGCACTATCGCCATGGACAGCACCGAGGGTATTCGGCGTGGCATGGAAGTAGTAGGCATGGGCACACCCATGACCATGCCCACGGGCGAGGCCCTCAAAGGCCGTCTTTTTAACGTAGTAGGCGAGGCGATTGATGGCATGAAACCCGTAAGCAAAGAAAACGGGATGTCTATTCACCGTGCCGCACCCAAATACGAAGAGTTGGCTACTTCTACCGAGGTACTCTACACGGGTATCAAAGTAATTGACCTGCTGGCTCCCTACGTGAAAGGAGGCAAAATTGGCCTTTTTGGCGGTGCCGGTGTAGGAAAAACCGTATTGATTATGGAGTTGATTAACAATATTGCCAAGGCTTACGCTGGACTGTCGGTGTTTGCTGGCGTGGGCGAGCGTACCCGCGAAGGAAACGACTTGCTGCGCGAAATGATCGAGTCGGGCGTTATAAAATACGGCGAGGCTTTTCAGCACAGCATGGAAGCCGGTGGCTGGGATTTGAGTAAAGTTGATTATGACGAGCTGGCCAAGTCGCAAGCAACTTTGGTGTTTGGGCAAATGAACGAACCACCTGGTGCCCGTGCCCGCGTGGCGTTGTCGGGTTTGACCGTAGCCGAGCACTTCCGCGACGGCGACGGCACTGGCCAAGGACGTGATATTTTGTTTTTTATTGATAATATTTTCCGTTTTACCCAAGCAGGTTCTGAGGTGTCGGCTCTTTTGGGGCGTATGCCTTCGGCGGTGGGTTATCAGCCTACCTTGGCTACCGAAATGGGAGCTATGCAGGAGCGAATTACCTCTACCAAACGCGGCTCTATTACCTCGGTACAAGCCGTTTATGTACCCGCCGACGACTTGACCGACCCCGCTCCTGCTACTACTTTTACGCACTTGGACGCTACTACCGTGTTGAGTCGTAAAATTGCCGAGCTGGGTATCTATCCGGCGGTAGATCCGCTTGATTCTTCGTCGCGCATTTTGAGCGCACAAGTACTTGGAAATCAGCACTATGATTGCTCACAGCGGGTAAAATTGATTTTGCAACGTTACAAAGAATTACAAGACATCATTGCTATCTTGGGACTGGAAGAATTGTCGGAAGAAGACAAACTCACCGTGAGCCGCGCCCGTCGGGTGCAGCGTTTCTTGTCGCAACCGTTTTTTGTGGCCGAGCAGTTTACGGGTTTGAAAGGGGTATTGGTACCCATTGAAGAAACTATTAAAGGCTTTAATTTGATACTCGACGGTGCCTACGACCACTTGCCCGAAGCCGCTTTCAACCTTGTGGGCTCGATTGAAGATGCCATGCAAAAAGGCGAACGCCTGCTCAAAGAAGCCGCAGGAAACTAAAAATTAATTATAATGCACTGAAAATCAGTACATTATACATCTTTTTAAAAAAATGAATTTAGAAATTATTACTCCCGATAAAAAAGTATTTGCTGGCCAAGCCACTGCCGTTACTTTTCCTGGCACTGATGGCCAGTTTCAGGTGCTGAATCAACACGCGCCGCTGGTGAGTACGCTTGGCAAAGGCAGCTTGGTAGTAGAAACCGAAAGCGGAAAAAATACCTATCAAGTAGATGGTGGCGTGGTAGAAGTACTCAACAACAATGTGTTGGTGCTCGCCGAGGCTATTGCTTGAAAAAAAGTCGCGGTATTATTGTTTCCACAAAAAGCGGCGCGTTCAGGTTTGAACGCGCCGCTTTTTGTGGAAACAATAGCAATTTAAAAAAATAGCTTGTTATTTGGTTGTTCGATTACGGGGTTTTGATTGATTAAAATGCTGGAACCAGGTTTGCAGATTGTCGCTAAATTGCTATGTTTGAAATAGTATTCTAAGCCCGAAGTACCTTTGCAGTATGTATCGCCACTTTTTCAAACCACTCATTGACCGTACCGCCGCTTTGGTAGTGCTGGTTGTTACGTTGCCTGTTACGCTTATCATTACGGTTTTGTTGTATTTTTATAACCACGGCCAGCCGTTTTTTTTTCAGTTGCGGCCTGGTTTAAACGGCAAAATTTTTAAAATTATAAAATTTAAAACCATGAACGACCGCCGCGATGCCCACGGCCAGTTGTTGCCCGATGCCGCCCGTTTGACCCAAGTGGGCAGGTTTGTGCGCAAAACCTCGCTTGATGAGCTGCCACAGCTCATCAACGTGCTGCGGGGCCAAATGTCTTTGGTGGGGCCGCGCCCGCTTCTGGTAGAGTACCTGCCGCTTTACAATGCCCGACAGCGTCGGCGGCACGAGGTGCTGCCTGGCATAACGGGCTGGGCGCAAGCAAATGGGCGAAATGAAATAAGTTGGACAAAAAAATTTGAATATGACGTATGGTATGTCGAAAATTTATCATTTTGGACAGACGTGCAGGTTGTTTGGAAAACTGCCCAGAAAGTGCTAAAATCGGAAGGAATAAACGCCGCTTCGGCGGCTACAATCGAAAAATTTAACGGAAATTAGACCATGCTTTTGTACGGTGCTGGCGGACACGCTAAGGTGATTATGAGCTGTTTACGGGCCAGTGGTCAAACCATTTTGGGGATTTTTGACGACGATATTTCCAAAAAACAACTTTACCTCGTACCTGTTGTGGGGGCTTACAACAGCGATTTTATGCCCAACGATGCGATTATTATCGCCATTGGCCACAACGACATTCGCCAACAGATAACGGCCATGGTCAAGCACCATTTTGGGCAGGTGGTGCACCCATCGGCGGTGGTAGATGAGAGCGTGCAAGTGGGCGAAGGTACGGTTGTGTTTCACAACGTGGTAGTTCAGGCCGATGCTCAGATTGGCCGCCACGTTATTGTCAATACGGCGGCTTTAATAGACCACGATTGCCAAATTGCTGATTTTGTGCACATTGCACCCCGCGCTACGCTCTGCGGCAATGTGCGGGTGGGCGCGGGTACACTCGTGGGTGCGGGGGTGGTGGTAGCGCCCAATCTAAGTATTGGACAAAACTGTTTGATTGCGGCGGGTAGTATTGTTACGCGGCACATTCCAGACTTTTGCATTGTGCGGGGCAACCCAGGGCGTATCATCAAAAGAATGAAATGATGTCTCCTGAACAAGCTACAATATTGTGTCGTAGCATTATAATTCTAACGCACTAATACTAAAAAAGCCCCGATTGAATCGGGGCTTTTTTAGTATTAGTATTCGTCTTCGTTGAAGAAAAAATCGTCTTTGGTGGGGTAGTCAGGCCAAATTTCTTCGATACTTTCGTAGGGTTGGCCGTCGTCTTCCAATTCTTGGAGATTTTCAACAACTTCCAGCGGAGCACCCGTACGAATGGCGAAATCAATCAATTCGTCTTTGGTGGCTGGCCAGGGTGCATCTTCCAAATAAGAGGCCAATTCTAATGTCCAATACATACTTCAATTACTTTTAAAATGTTCAAAAATAGAGTAATAAATAAGATTCCTAAACTTGCGAAAACAACGCTTGTAAGCGCAAAAATGTTGCGAAGGATACATTTTTTTTTGAAATAGCCAAGAAAAATTTTCAAGTGCCTGATTATCAGTATTTCACTTGAATGCCGTGATAGGTTTCTTGTTGCTCATAATCTTTGCGTAGCGGGTGTCCCTGCCAGTCGGCAGGGAGAAAAATACGGCGCAGGTCGGGGTGGTTTTCAAACCAAATACCCACCAAGTCAAAGGTTTCGCGCTCGTGCCAGTCGGCGGTGCGCCACACGTGGCTTACGCTGGGTATGCGCGGTAGCTGCTGGTTGGGGCTGCTGCGCGGCAAAGCCACTTTAAGGGTCAAATTATGCTCAAAGGGCATCGAAGTAAGGTTATAAATCACTTCCATGGTGTCAGTGGCGGGGCCGTTGTCAATGCCCGTGAGGCAAGCCAAAAAATCGAAAAACAAACGCTCGTCTTGGTGCAGAAATTGACACACCTCCGCAATTTGGGCCGCTGGTACGGTCAAGCTGGGTTGGAGGGCTTTTTCGTCGGCTTTGACGATGATTTCATCGCCGAAGCGTTCGACGAGGTATGTTTTTATTTCAGTAAATGAAGCCATTGCTCGGTATCAATCATCAATTTGGTCAAATCAGCTCTAAAATTCGTTGTTCAGATACTTCGTACCCAATCTTGGCACGGAGTTCGCTTACGTGCACGCGTTCCTGCTGGGTGGTATCGCGGTGGCGTATGGTTACGGTGTCGTCTTCGAGCGTTTGATGGTCAATGGCAATACAAAAAGGCGTACCAATGAGGTCTTGGCGCGTGTAGCGTTTGCCAATGGCATCTTTTTCTTCGTAAAACACCCGAAATTCGGTTTTGAGCATTTTTTCAATTTCGCGGGCTTTCTCGGGCAAGCCATCTTTTTTGGTAATGGGCAAAATAGCTGCTTTGTAAGGAGCCAGTGCGGGGTGTAGTTTGAGGTAGGTTCGCTCCTTTAAGGTTTCGCCCTCGCCAGTGGTTTCTTTGGTGAACGCATTGCAAAAAACGGCCAGAAACAAACGGTCTGCTCCCACCGAGGTTTCGACCACATAAGGTATATAATTGCCAAAAGGCTTGCCATTCTCGTCGAGGTCGTTGTCAAAATACTGCTGTTTTTTCTTGGCGTATTCTTGGTGGCTTTTGAGGTCAAAATCGGTGCGTGAGTGAATACCTTCTATCTCACGAAAACCAAACGGAAACTGGTATTCGATGTCCACGGCGGCATTGGCGTAGTGCGCCAGTTTTTCGTGAATATGAAATTTGAGCTTTTCGGCGGGCAAACCAACGGCTTTGTGAAATTTCAGACGCGTGTCGCGCCATTGTTCATACCAGCTCATTTCAGTGCTGGGCCGCACAAAAAACTGCATTTCCATTTGTTCAAATTCTCTCATTCTAAAAATAAACTGTTTGGCCACAATTTCGTTGCGAAATGCCTTGCCAATTTGGGCAATGCCAAAGGGGACTTTCATGCGCCCCGATTTTTGGACGTTCAAGAAATTGACAAAGATGCCCTGAGCGGTTTCGGGGCGCAGGTAAATCTGCGTCGAGTCTTCGGCTACTGAGCCTATTTGGGTGCTAAACATCAGGTTAAACTGCCGCACTTCGGTCCAGTTTAAAGTATTTGAAACGGGGCATTTGATGTCTTCGGCAATGATTAAGTTTCGCACTGCGTCCAAGTCGTTTGCGCCCAGCAGTCGGCCCATTTCATTGAGCAATTCTTGCGCTTTTTGGGCGTTGCCTTCGTGGGCATATTGCTCGGCTTTTGCTTCGAGGAGTTGGTCGGCGCGGTAGCGTTTTTTAGAATCTTTGTTGTCAATCATGGGGTCGTTAAAACCGTCCACGTGGCCCGAGGCTTTCCAAATGAGCGGGTGCATGAAAATGGCCGAGTCAATGCCCACCACGTTGTCGTTGAGCTGGGTCATGGCTTTCCACCACACACTTTTGAGGTTGTTTTTGAGTTCTACGCCATTTTGGCCGTAGTCGTAAACGGCCTGCAAGCCGTCGTATATTTCGGAAGAAGGAAACACAAAACCGTACTCTTTGGCGTGCGATACAATATCTTGAAGTGATGTTTCGGGGGCTTGACTCATTTTTATTGGGTGATTTTTGTGATTGCGCGGTTGTCAAAATTACGCATTAAAGGTAGCAAAATTAGGGAATTTGTGGGTATTGTTGTTTGTAGGGGTAGAATTTCTAATTTTGCAAACAAAAATTTACCTTGCTATGAAACGCCTCCTTTACCTCATCCGCGACTATTTTGGCATTACGCGCCGCGAAGCGCGGGGGTTTGTAGCGGTGGTGGTTTTAATCATCGGGTTGTGGTTTGGGCCATTGGCTTACGAGCGTTTTTTTCCTGCTTTGCCCCAGCCTATTACGGCCACCGATGCCCGCACCACCGACAGCCTGTTGGCGGTCTTAAATGCCCAGCAGCCGCTTCGACCCGACTACCCCAAGAACAACAGCAAACGCTTTGAAGACAGCCCCGAACGCCCGCTGTCGTTGTTTTATTTTGACCCCAATACCGCCAGCGGCGAGCAGTTGCAGGAGTTGGGTATTCCGCGTTTTTTGGCCGAACGCATTGTCAAGTATCGCTCAAAAGGCGGGAAGTTTCGCCGAAAAGAAGATTTACAAAAAATATACGATTTTAGACCCGATTTGTACGAACGCCTCGCACCGTATATTTCCATTGCCCAGGCCGCACCTGCCTTTACGGAAGCCAAAGTAGCCGAAAAAACCGCCTTTGCCGACAACAAACCGGTCTATGCAAAACCCATTTTACAGCCTTTTGACATCAACACCGCAGACACCACGCAGCTCATTAAGTTGAGAGGCATTGGAGCCAAGTTGGCTGCCCGCATTGTCAAGTTTCGCGATGGCTTAGGGGGCTTCGCTTCAACAAGCCAATACGCCGAAGTATTTGGCTTAGACTCGCTGGCACTGAGCGAATTGGCCAAGTACGCGCCTATCAAAACGCCCCAAAATAAAATCAGAATTAACCTCGCTTCGGTCGAAGAACTGAACCAACACCCGTATATTTCGCCCTTACAAGCCAAACTCATGGTGCGCTACCGCGAACAGCACGGCGCGTATCCGAACGCGCAAGAGTTGTTGAAAATAAAAATTTTGGATCAAAAATTTGTGGACAAAATCGCACCTTATTTGGACTTTTGAAGTTGCATTAAAGTTACGCTAATTTTATTTTTTTGATGATAGATTTTACAAAATTACCCGCTCAACGCCAACAACAACTCTTGGCCTTTGACCGCCTGCTCACCATCATGGACGCGCTACGGGCGCAGTGCCCGTGGGATAAAAAACAGACCATTCAGAGCCTCCGCCACTTAACCATCGAAGAAACTTACGAACTCTCCGACGCGATTATGGAGAACGACCTGCCCGAAATCAAAAATGAACTCGGCGACTTGCTATTGCACGTTGTTTTTTATGCCAAAATTGCCTCCGAAACCCAAAACCAAGCCACGTTTCATTTTGACATTGCCGACGTGCTACACGGTATTTGCGAAAAACTTATTGGGCGCCACCCGCACATTTACGCCGACGCCAGCGGCCAGCTCGTAAAAGCGGAAACCGAGGCGCAAGTCAAACAAAATTGGGAGCAAATAAAACTGCAAGAAAGTGGTGGCAGCAAATCGGTGTTGGGCGGCGTGCCAGCGTCGTTGCCCGCACTCGTCAAAGCCATGCGAATTCAAGAAAAAGCGCGGGGCGCAGGCTTTGATTGGGAAGAAAAACAACAGGTTTGGGAGAAAGTAGAAGAAGAAATGCAAGAGTTTAAAGCGCATTTTAACGCCGAAGACAACTCAATAATTGACTCAGAAAAAGCCGAAGATGAGTTTGGGGATTTGCTGTTTTCGCTCGTCAATTATGCCCGATTTATTGACTTAAATCCCGAAACAGCGTTAGAGCGTACCAATAAAAAATTTATAAAACGCTTCAACTACCTCGAACGCCAGTCGCAGGCCGATGGAAAGCAGCTCCACCAAATGACGCTGGCCGAAATGGACGAATATTGGAACGAAGCAAAGAAGTTTTAGTCTAAATTCATTGATAACTACAAGTCGGCCATCACCAACCAACTTGCGGGGAAAGACGACATCAACGACGTGATGGGGCTTCTAAAATAGTTTTTGATATAACGACAAAATACCTCCTTCGGGTTGTGTCATGCACAACAACCCGAAGGAGGTATTTTGTCGTTGAGATTATTTACGCAATACCAGCGTGTTGGCAATCATATCGTGGAGGGCTTGCTTTTTCTCAGTAAATGCGGCCATGATATAACCAATAAACAAAATGACTATAGAAATAATACGGCCAATATACCTAATAAAAGCAGCCATGCGCGTGATTTGCGCGCCGTTGAGGTCGGTTACTTTGATGCCCATTGCTATTTTTCCAACGGTACCTTGTTTCTCCGATGATTCCATCAAGATAAAATAGGCAGCCCCTGCCAATAAGCTAACTAACTGAATAACAGCACTGGCACCCATAATAGCCGAAGTCATGCCCAGTGCCTGCGTTTCGTCCATGTTTTCGAGCGACTTAACGTTGGAGGCCACTCCAATGCCAAGCATAGCAAGCAATGGCGAAATGATAATGAATTGGGCAGTACCTAAAATGAGGTAATCGATGATGAAAGCTACAAAACGACGGCCGAAGTTGGCGTAATTTGTGGGGGCAGCGGAGTAAGCAGTAATGTCTTCCATAATTGTAAAAAGTTTAAGGGGGTTGGTTCACAAATGCAAAAAAACAATTTTTTGCGAGAAAACCCGTAATTTTGAAAAAAATAAATTTATCAGAATGAAAATTTCGTCTAATCAAGTAGTAGGTTTGACTTACGAACTTAGCATCAAAAGCCAAACCGACGAGTGGGAAATGGTAGAAATGGCTTCAACCGAAAACCCCATGTACTTTATTCACGGCCTAAGTGGGCTTCCCGAAAGTTTTGAAGCACAATTGGCCAATCTATCGCAGGGCGATTCGTTTGATTTTGCACTTACTGCCGAAGAAGGCTACGGTGAGTTTGACCCCGAGGCGGTGGTTGAGCTTCCCATCGACCTTTTTGAGGTAGAAGGCAGCAACCAAGAAGATGTTTTGCAAGTGGGCAATATGATACCAATGACCAACGAAGACGGGAGCCGTTTGGTAGGGCAGGTGGTAGAAATTACTGACAACTTCGTAGTAATGGACTTTAACCACCCGCTGGCAGGCCGAGAAATGGCTTTTAAGGGGCAAGTGATTGAAGTACGCAACGCCACCACCGAAGAGTTGGACCACGGCCACGTACATGGTGAAAATGGAGTAGAACACTAAAAAATCAAAATATGTGTAGTACTGCTACAAATAGTAGGCAGTTACACGGCTAACAAACCCAATCTAACAAAGTAGAATGAAGTCAAAAAAGCCGCGCCACAGCTCGGCTGCGCTCAATAAGTTCTAAAATTCCGTGGTATTAGGTCGGCTTTTCAAGCCCAAACTTAGTACTTGAAACCCTGTTGCACTACTTTTGAGCCTATATTTGCGGCATGAAATGGCGCTACTACTTGATGTCGGTTTATATTTTGGTGCTGTCGGTAGTACCCTGTAAAGCCACGCACTGCCACCACTACGAAGCCACTCAACAGCACGACCAACAAAAAGACCACGATCATACCGACGGCCACCAGGTCTGCTCGCCTTTTTGTCAGTGTTCCCTTTGTGTGGGTTTCGTAGTAAACCAAATCCTTGCGGTCGATTTAGAGCCCGCTGTTACTTTTTTTGATGCTTCACAAAAGAGTTTCTTGCCAATTGCTCACCTCACCGAAGTGTATCATAGCTTCTTTCAACCACCTAAGATTTGAATGAATTTATTGAATTAACCAATTCATTAACAAAATTTTAGGTAAAATTATGTTCTCAAAAACAATACTTTCACTCACAGCTTTGCTGTTGGTAGCCTCTACCGTCATAGGTCAAAATATTCTTAAGTTCAAAATTGTAGCTCACCCCAAAGACGAGCCGCTGGCGGGCGTGAGCGTGGCCATAGCCACAAGCGGTTCAATGACCAATGCCGACGGACTGGCCGAACTTGGCAACTTGCCTGATGGCAAAACGGTGGTACAATTCTCTTTTGTTGGCTACTCAACTATCAAAAAAACGTTCAATTTGCCCCAAAAATCAGGCACTGTTATTGAGATAGAGATGGAACCCGACGAGGAAGAACTCGAAGAGGTGATTGTAACCACCACACGCGGCAGCCGCAACATTGCCGATGAGCCTACCCGACTCGAAGTGATTGGCACCGAAGAACTGGAAGAAAAATCGGACATGAATTCGTCCAATATCTCGACCATGCTCAAAGAAACGCCGGGTATTCAGGTGCAACAAACTTCGGCCACTTCGGCCAACATGACGTTTCGTATTCAGGGCTTAGATGGCCGCTACACGCAGCTATTGATGAACGGCCTGCCGCTCTATGCGGGCTTTTCGGGCGGACTCAGCGTCATGCAAATTCCGCCATTAGATTTAAAACAGGTCGAAATTATCAAAGGATCGGCCTCTACGCTTTATGGCGGCGGGGCCATTGCGGGTTTGGTCAATTTGGTGCAAAAAGAACCCACCGAAACCCGCGATTTGCAACTGATGCTCAACGGCACCAGCGCAGGCGGCCTGGACTTGAACGCCTTTTACGGCCAAAAATTCAAGAAAATAGGCCTTACACTGTTTGCCTCGCGTAACACCCAACGTGCCTACGACCCCAACAGCGACGGGTTTTCGGATATTCCGCAGTCAGAGCGGTTTAATGTTAATCCACGTTTGTTTTTTTACTTTTCAGACAAAACCAAACTGAACATCGGCCTCAATGCCAGTGTCGAAACCCGAAAAGGCGGCGATTTGCAAGGTATTGAGGGTAAGGCGGGTAATTTTTATACCGAAACCAATCAATCCAACCGCTTTGCAACTCAACTGCGTTTCGACCACCAAATTGGCACAAATAGTAGCTTTTTTATCAAAAATAGCCTCAGTTGGTTCAACCGCGATTTGGTTATTTCGGCCAACAACTACCAGTTTGGCGGTCGGCAAAGAGCGAGTTTTTCAGAAATAGGGCTTTCGACGTTTGGCAAAAAAATAGAATGGGTGGGCGGACTGAATTTGTGGACAGATTCTTTCAAAGAAAATCTACGGCCCAACGCGCCATTGCGCGATATTGCAGCTAACACTTTGGGTGTTTTTCTACAAAATACCTGGAAACCAACTGAGGCATTGACACTGGAAACAGGATTGCGCTATGACACGTATTTGTTTGATTTGAACAATGCCCAACGACAACATTTTTTACTGCCGCGCGTGTCGGTTTTGCTCAAAATTAACGCACAGTTTACCAGCCGTCTGGGTGGGGGCTTGGGCTACAAAGCACCCACTATTTTTACAGAACAAGTAGAAGCACAAAATTTTAAGCAGGTGCTGCCTTTTGATTATCTCGCCAAACCCGAACGGTCGGCGGGGCTAAATTGGGACGTAAATTACAATGGTAAAATGGGCGAAGTAGGCATTACTTTCAACCACTTATTTTTTTATACCCAAATCCAAAACCCGTTAATTTTAACGGCACTTCCGTGCTTAGTGCCTCCTTGTCCCGAGTACTTTTTTAACGTAGTAGGGCAAATCGGCACCAAAGGTTTTGAAACCAACTTGAAGTTGAGCTACCACGATTTCAAACTGTACGGTTTTTATACTTTTACCGATACCAAACGCGCTTACAACAGCCTCAATAGTGCCATTCCGCTCACGGCCAAAAATCGCGTGGGCTTGGTACTGATGTGGGAAAAGCACGGTAGCCACCGCATTGGCTACGAAGCCTACTATTTTGGGCCGCAAGAGTTGGCCAATGGTACTCAAACGCGGCCCTATTGGGTAATGGGCTTTATGGCCGAAAAAACGTTTAAAAAAATAAGCCTATACATCAACTTTGAAAACTTTACCGACACCCGCCTGAGTCGTTGGCAGTCTATGTACGGAGGCACGCGCCAAAACCCCAATTTTGTGAGTGAAATATGGGCTCCCACCGACGGACGAATTATCAATAGCGGACTAAAAATGAGATTCTAAATCTATTTGCTCAACAGTGACTTATTGTCGGCAATAAACCCATCGAACGACCGAGGAACTTTGCCCGTTATTTTTTCAACCCAGTGGCTTACAAGTGGTTTGGCCTGAAAACGAGGCAAGTAGTGCAGCATTATCAGCACCAAAATAAACATGGGCGCAACGTGCTCTTTTCTTTTTGAAAGATAGAAACGTAGCAAATTGGGCGATTGATACTGTATGTGTCGGTCAAGTCCTGCGCTTAGCTTTTTGGCCATTTCCCCAAAATCTAAGCGGTCGTTGCAGGTCAGGTCAAAGGCTTGATTGGCATAATCGGCGGCGTTGGTCAAGATTCTGGCTGCTGCTTGGCCAATGTCAGCTACGTCGATGAGTGTGAATTTGGCTTGGCCGGCGGGCAAAAATATTCGGTTTTTGTTCACCAAGTCGTCGCGCAACGTGGTCGAGAAGTTTTGCATAAAATAGGCGGGCCGTAAAAAAGTGTAGGCAATACGGCTCGCCACAATTAGTTTTTCTATTTTGTGGTGCGGAATAATGCTGCTTTTTTCGACACCTTGCACCGACAAAAACACAATGTGTTGCACGCCCACTTCTTGGGCCGTTTCAATGAGTGGCTTAAAATATTTTTCAACGTCCGAAATTTGGGGCGGTCGCAGTAAAAACAGCACCTCACACTGAGTTAGGGCGGGCTTGTAGGTAGCCGTATTGGCAAAATCGAACTGTACTAACTGCAAGTCGTAGCTTTTTAGTTTGTCATTTTCCGCATCAAGCGTTCGCACACCTGCTTGTATTTTAAATGGCGTTGGAGTTTCAAATAAGGCCTTGATTACCTCCAAACCCACATTACCAGTAGCCCCCGTAATCAAAATTCTGTTCATGGTTTGTCATCTTGAATAAACTGTTGGGTAATCAAACGCAAAATTTTTCATTTCTTCAATGAGTGGCAGGTAGGGGTAAATGCCACTTCAATTGGATATTATTTGGCCGTTGAAGTTGCTAATATAATTTTGAATTTAAGCCAATAGTTCGCATATTTACGAACAATTCGAACCAAACACACTATTAAACAGCTTGTTTTTCCGTTCTGACATACGACAACGAGTAGCCACCATACTGGCGGTATTGATGTTATTGATTCAATTCAACAACATCTTTTTCCGCCATTCTCACCGCTTGCCAAACGGCAAAATCATTACGCACGCGCACCCCTACAAGCCCGTCAGTAATTCGCCGTTTCAGCCCAACAACCACACTACCAATGAATTGTACGTATTAGACTTGGCGTTTAATGGCTTGTTTCCCTCTGAAATAACAGTAGCAAGCATTACTTTTCTAATTGTAGTTTTCTTCAAACAAAAGTCTTCTTTCTTCCATTATCGCCAGTGCTATTTGACGCGCCTCGTGGCGGGTATCTCTTTACGGGGCCCCCCGTTTTGAACGTATAATTTTTGTTTCTTCTCTTTTTAAGGTGCAATCCATGCCTTGCAAGGTGTTTTACGCTACTTTGTTTCGACCAAAAGTGGCCGTACTTATTTATTCAATACAATAACTTTCAAAATGAAAAATATATTCTTTTTTCTGCTGGCCATCAGTAGCTTACCGCTATTGGCCCAAAACTCGCTATCTGGTAAAATCACGCACAAAGACAACGGTGAGGCCGTGATTGGGGCTTCGATTTTTATTCCAGAACTCAAAATGGGAACTACCACCGACGTAAACGGCGACTACAAAATCAATAAAATACCAAAAGGAACTTACACGGTGCGGGTTGGCTTTGTGTCGCACCAAACACAAACCGAAAAAATTGCGATTGAAGGCGACATGCAGCGCAGCTTTAGCATGGTCAATTCGGACAATTCGCTGGAAGAAGTAGTGGTAACGGGTACGATGAAGGAAATGTCAAAACTCGAAAGCCCCGTACCGATTGAGATTTATACGCCCAAGTTTTTTCAGAAAAACCCCACGCCCAACTTGTTTGACGCGCTTCAAGCCGTAAATGGCGTGCGGCCGCAGTTGAACTGCAACGTTTGCAACACGGGCGATATCCACATCAACGGCCTCGAAGGTCCATATACTATGGTGCTCATTGATGGTATGCCTATAGTTAGTTCGCTTTCAACGGTTTATGGCCTGTCGGGCATTCCAAACAGCTTGGTTGAGCGCATTGAGGTTGTAAAAGGCCCCGCCGCCACGCTTTATGGCTCAGAGGCAGTAGGTGGGCTTATCAATATTATTACCAAAAACCCCAGCAAAGCCCCCATTGTGTCGGCCGATGTGATGGCTACCAGTTGGCAAGAGTTCAATGCTGACATTGGTATTAAATATAAAATTGGCGATAAAGTAAATGCACTCGTGGGGGTCAATTACTTCAATTACCAAAATCAAATCGATAAAAACGGCGATGGCTTCACGGACATGACGCTCCAAAACCGCATTTCGGTGTTTAATAAATGGTCGTTCAATCGCGCCCAAAACCGCGTGGCCTCCATAGCCGCGCGACTATTTTACGAAGACCGCTGGGGCGGACAAATGAACTGGAACAAGACGTTTAGGGGCGGCGAAGAAGTATATGGTGAAAGTATTTATACCAAACGCGCCGAGGTAATCGGGACTTATCAGTTGCCTATTAAAGAGCGCATTATGTTTCAGTATTCGTACAATTACCACAACCAAGATTCTTATTATGGTGCCACAAAATATGCGGCCATTCAGCAAATTGGCTTCGCCCAACTTACTTGGGACAAAACCTTTGGAAAACACAGTTTGTTATTAGGCACGCCTTTTCGTTATACTTTTTATGACGACAATACCCCCGCCACGGCTTTCAATGACGGTAAAACGAACAAGCCCGACAATATTTATTTACCTGGGATTTTTGTGCAAGACGAAATTACGCTCACACCCAACCAAAAATTGCTTTTGGGCATAAGGTACGACTACAATTCCCTGCACGGCAATATTTTTACGCCCAGGGCTTCCTACAAAGTGTCCTTCAACGAATCGCGCGATATTATTCGGCTCAATTTTGGTACTGGCTACCGCATCGTAAACTTGTTCACCGAAGACCACGCCGCCCTCACGGGCGCACGGCAAGTAGTGATTAAGGAGCAGCTAAAACCCGAACAAAGTTGGAACCTGAACCTCAATTACGTCAAGAAAATTATTTTGAACAACGGTTTTCTTGGACTTGACGGGTCGGTGTTTTATACGCGCTTTTCCAACCGCATCTTGCCCGATTACGACACTGACCCCAACAAAATTTTTTACGACAACCTGCGCGGCTTTTCAGTGTCGAAAGGAGTATCGTTAAATCTCGATTTTCAATTTGTGTTTCCGCTCAAAGTGCTGGCAGGTGGTACATTTATGAACGTGGATTTTACCGAAGACGGTGTTACGTCGCGTCAAGTTTTGACCGAGCGTTTTACGGGAACTTGGGGTGTATCCTACGATTTTCCAAGGGCAAAAGTTTCGATAGACTACACGGGCAATGCGTACGGCCCGATGTTGCTCCCGCTCTTGGGCGACACCGACCCGCGCCCAGCTATGTCGCCCACTTGGGCGTTGCAAAATATCCAGTTTACCAAAAAATTTGACAGCGGCTTGGAAATCTACGGCGGCATCAAAAACATATTTGATTTTGTGCCCTATCGCAATATTCCATTTTTGATTGCCCGCGCCAACGATCCATTTGACAAAAATGTGCAGTTTAGCCCCCAAGGTCAGGCCATAGCCACCGCCGACAATCCCAATGCTTTGACCTTCGACCCAACCTATATGTATGCCCCAATGCAAGGTCGGCGCACGTTTTTGGGTATGCGGTATGTGTTAAAATAAAAACAATACAGGCGCAAGGATAACTTATAACTTTGATTATCCTTGCGCTTTTCGCCAACACCACGTTAGGTATCCCAACGAAATCAACGCCAAAAACGCCGAAACGTAAAAAGTAAAGGCCATGTTGGCGAGCTGCCCGCTATAATACCAACCCGACCACCAAGCACCAATACCGATACCCGCTTCGAGCGCAATATACATGGTGGCCAAGGCGCGGCCTCGGTAGTTGGGATGGCTCAAATCTACCGTCCAAGCAGTGAGGGCGGGGGTGTTTAGCCCCCACGAAATACCAAATAAAATAGCCGATAGCCAAAAGCCCAGTTGAGTTTGGCTCCAACCCAATACAGCCATACCCGCCGCCAAAATACCGCACGAAATCATCAAAACGGGCACCCGCCCATATACATCAGACGACTTGCTGGCAAAAACCCGCACCACCAACGAAGACACGGTGTAGATGGTAAAAAACAACCCTTTGTTACCCACGCGCAAGGCTTTGCTCAAATCGGGAGCGAGTGTAATGACCACCCCCGACGAAAACGAAACCAAAAACATGACCAAGAAAGTACTCAGTACGCGGGGCTCAAAAACATCGACCCAACCTATTCTAAATAACTTGATGCTGAAAGGCTTACGCGCTATGAGCGTTTCTTGCATGTTGAGCAAAATAACGATAGACAGCAACGACAACGCCGACGACACGTAGAACATGCTGTTAATGCCAAACCAAATGGTCAAATAACTGCCAATAGTAGGGCCAAGCGACATACCCGTAGCCGTAAAAATACCCAACATACCAGTAGCCTCTCCCCGCCGGTCGGCGGGAATAATATCGGCTACGTAGGCTGCCGTGGCAGTGGGCTTAGTGCCAGTAGACATACCGTGAATGAGCCGCAGCCACAAAAAAGCCCCCACCACGTGAATAAAAGGGTAAAATAGCGAACAAACACAGCACACCAACGAGCCAAAGGCCATAACGGGTATGCGCCCGATGCTGTCGGTGAGTTTGCCACTAAAAGGCCGCGAAATGCCCGCTGTGAGCGTAAAAAGCGCAATAATCCACCCAATATACGCCTGACCACCCATGGCGGCCAGGTAGTCGGGAAGCTCGGGTAGCATCATCTGGAAACTGGCCGAAAACAAAAAATTGCTCACGCACAACAACCAAAATTGAAGCGTATAAATTGAAGAAAGTTTGGTCATTCAGCGTCTATCGAATCATAAACAACCACCCGTTCCCAGTGCATTGCGCAATCTTCGATAAATTTTAAGTGAATAGGGTCGGTTTGGTAAGCGGCTTGGTCGGCATCGTTTTTGAAAGTCAAGAGCCACGACACATCGTAAGAGCTGTCAATAACGGCGCGGTTGGTATTGGCCGCTATGCCAATGTGGGCGGTGTCAATCGAAGCGGCTGCTTTGAGTTTTGTTAAACCGGCAATGAGTGCGGCCTTGTCGGCGGTGCCGCCGGGGTTTTTGAGCCAAAAGAAAACGTGGTGAACAAACATGCTATTTTTGCTTTTTGGCAAAGGTACAAAAAGCCAATTAAAATGCAGAAAACACCAGCAAACTCAATAACCAAACCGAAAAGATTTGGCAAATACTGAAATTTACAGTTTTCTTGGTTTTACTTTTGCAGCTACACTTAGACGCAAACAAAAAATGCTCGGCTGGATTATTGGACAAATTTATAAAGCAATAGGCTGGAAATTTATTGGCACCCCTCCTACGCACCTCAAAAAAGGTATCTGGATTGTGTGTCCGCACTGGACCAACTGGGATTTCCCAATTGGGCTCTGGATTAGGCAGGATATTGGTGTGTATATTGGTTTTTTGGGCAAAAGTACCCTTTTTAAGTGGTATTCTGGCTGGCTTTTTTGGGCTTTGGGCGGCTACCCCGTCAATCGCAGCAAGGCCAGTAACTTGGTAACGGCAGTAGTAAATACGCTGAAAGCCAACGACATTATTCACGTGTGCATTACGCCCGAAGGTACCCGCAGCGACGTTGATAGCCTCAAAAACGGTTTTTATTTTATTGCCCTCAAAGCCGAGGTGCCTCTTGTCCTGCTTGGCTTCGACCAGCCAAACAAACGGGTTACGTTTGGACCCGTTATTTATCCAACGGGGGACTATGAAGCCGATATGAAGCCTTTCTACGAATTTTACGCCAACTTGGCCGCACCCAAGAAAAAATGGCTCAAACGCTACGACGAAACGGGAATTATTCCGAGGCCAAAGGATAACAAGTAAGTTCCTAAGGCGCTCGCCGTTGGTTTTAATGGATAACTTCGTTTAGTAACTCCAAGAAAGCCAGTATCCGCGCTCCTGCTTTGCCGTCGCCGTAAGGATTGTTGGCCGCCGACATCTGGGTGTACAGCGGCGCGTTTTCCCACAGATTGCGCACCGCAGCCACAATATTGGCTTGGTTGGCCCCCACCAACTGCACCGTACCTGCTTCCACAGCTTCGGGTCGTTCGGTGGTGTCGCGCATGACCAGTACGGGCTTACCCAAACTCGGGGCTTCTTCTTGCACCCCGCCCGAGTCGGTCAAAATCACCCAGCTTTGTTTCATGGCGTACACAAAATCGGCGTAGTCCATGGGCGCGGGCAGGTGCACATTGGGCAAGTTGCCCAAGCGGTCGTAAACTGGTTTTTGGACGTTTGGATTGAGATGAACGGGATAAACAATTTCTAAATCGGGGTATTGTAGGGCCAAATCGCGCAGGGCATCGCAGATTTGCACAAAACCATCGCCGAAATTCTCGCGGCGGTGGCCCGTTACGAGCAAAATTTTACGGTTGGCAACAAAAACTGTCTTTATCTTGGGGTCTATTTTTTCAGAAAAACCCTGCACGCGCTCGCTCATGTAAAGCAGCGCATCTATGACGGTGTTGCCCGTTTTTACAATTTGTTCGGGCATTACTCCCTCGCGCAAGAGCGTTTGCACGTTGCGGTCGGTGGGGGCAAAATAATAATTGGCCAGGCGGTCGGTAATGAGTCGGTTGGCTTCCTCGGGAAACGGCGACTGCAAATTGCCCGTGCGCAAGCCCGCCTCCACGTGGCCGATTTTAATGCCCGCATAAAAAGCGGCCAACGACGCGGCCATGCAAGTAGTAGTATCGCCGTGTACCAATATCAAGTCGGGGCGGTAGGCATTGAATAACCCACGCAAACCCGTTAAAATACGACAAGTTACGTCGGTAAGGTCTTGGCCCGCTTGCATAATATCCAGGTCAAAATCGGGCGTAAGCTCAAAAAGTGCCAGCACTTGGTCGAGCATTTGGCGGTGCTGGCCCGTTACGCAGAGCTTGTGTTCCAAGCCCGATTGCTGCAACTGCTGCACCAAAACAGCCATTTTGATGGCTTCGGGGCGCGTGCCAAAGATGGTTAATATTTTCATGCCAATCCTTCGGGTTTCCAGCCAATTTTCACAATTTTATCTGCTTGCTCAATCACTGGACGCTTAATGATGCTTGGCTTTTGGAGCATCAATGCAATGGCGCTTTCGTTGTCTTTGAGAGCTACTTTCTGTTCGTCGGAGAGTTGTTTGTGAGTAGTTCCTGCGCGGTTGATGAGCGTTTGCCAATCAGTTTGGGCGAGCCAATCGGCCAGTTTTTGGGGCGTTATGCCTTGCTTTTTATAATCGTGAAATTGGTGAGCCAAGCCCTTTTCTTGAAGCCATTTCAAGGTTTTTTTGACTGTATCGCAATTGGGTATTCCGTAAACTACGAGCATAGTGTATAGCAATGAATAAATGAGCAACTATTTTGAACTGAACTTTTTGGCCAGTTGGGGGTTGTATATTGATGAAACTTACCATTCAAACGCGCGTCAATCAGTCGTACCAACAAGTGTGGGCGGGGTTTGACAAGACTTTATTTGACCAACTCAGCCCGCCGTTTCCGCCCGTGCGGGTAGTACGTTTTGATGGCTGCTATAGGGGCGACGTGGTAGATTTGGAACTCAATTTTTTGTTGTTTAAGCAACGTTGGGTAAGCCACATTACCGACCAACAAACCAACGATACCGAGATTTTTTTTGTGGACGAGGGCCGTCGGCTGCCTTTCTTTTTGAGTCAGTGGGCACACCGTCACCGCATTTTGAAAGACCAAGACAACGCCATCATTGCCGATGAAATTACGTTTCGTACGCCTTTTTGGCTCACCGATTATTTGTTTTACCCACTTTTGTGGTTGCAATTTGCGTATCGAAAACCCATCTATCGGCGTGTTTTTGCTTAGTTTCGCATATCGCGCAATAGTTTGTTGGCAAAAATAAACTCATTGAGCTCGGCTACGTCCGAATGTATGATATTGTTGTTGGTGCCTTCCCAGAGTTTTTTTCCTTTGTAAAGAAACATCACTTTTTCGCCCATTTCCAGCACCGAGTTCATGTCGTGCGTAATAACCACGGTGGTGATGCTGTATTCGTCGGTAATTTCTTTGATAAGCTCGTCAATTTTAACCGATGTGAGCGGGTCAAGGCCAGAGTTTGGTTCGTCGCAAAACAAATACTTGGGGTTCATCACAATGGCCCGCGCTATGCCTACGCGCTTTTTCATGCCGCCGCTCAGTTCAGAGGGCATTCGGTCTATGGCGTGGTCGAGGCCCACCCGCGACAAGCAAAAGCGCGCGCGTTCGCTCTTTTTGTCTTCCGCAAAATCGGTGAGCATATCAAGCGGGAAGCGGACGTTTTCGAGGGCAGTTTTGGAATCAAAGAGTGCGCCGCCTTGAAACAAAACCCCCATCTCGCGTCTAATTTCTTTGCGCACCTCGTCGCTGCCGCTCCAAAAATCGCGCCCGTTGTAAAGCACCGTTCCAGCGTCGGGTTTGATGAGGCCAATCAAGCATTTGAGCAGCACACTTTTGCCCGTTCCGCTGCCGCCAATTACCAGGCTATTGTCGCTGGGCATAAATTTCCCCGACACGTCGTCCAAGACGGTACGTCCTTCAAAGCTCTTTGATATACCCGAAAACTCAATCATGCTGCGGTATCGTTGGTTTCTTCCAATTTCTTTTGACGCTCTACCCAGCCCGACACCCAGATGCTGATTTCGTAAAGTAACGTGAGCGGCGTAGCTACCAATACCTGGCTGAGTACATCGGGCGAAGGCGTAATGACGGCTGCCAAAATCAAAATCACTACGAAAGCGTGGCGGCGGTATTGGCGCATGAAGCGCGGATTCAAAACGCCCACTTTAGACAAAACAAAAGCCACCACGGGCAATTGAAATGTAAGACCACAGGCCAAGGTGAGCATGGCAATTAACCCGATGTAAGAGGTAATGTCAAACTGATTTTTGATAGTGGGGTCTAATTTAAAATTGGCTAAAAAGTTGATAGCCAACGGCGCAACAATGTAATAGCCAAACAAAACGCCCGACAGGAACAAAAATGTAACGTAAAAAACCGCTCCGCGCGCGCCTTTTCGCTCGGAAGGTTTGAGGCCTGGTTTGACAAAACGCCATATTTCCCAAAAAGCATAAGGAAAAGCAAACAGCAACCCAATGATGAGCGAAGATACCATGGCCATCGAAAACTGACCGCCCACCTCGCGACTTTGCAACTCAAAATCCAATTTTTCGATGCAAAGGCCGCTGGCTCCCGTTAATTTGCCAATTTTGCACAGCATTCGATAAGTCCAGAAAGTAGATTGAGAAGGCCCCAAAATAATGCCTTTATAGATGTCTTCGATAAAAACGAAAGCCACGATGGTAAAAGTAACAATGGCTCCCACAGCCCGAATGATGTGCCAGCGTAGTTCTTCAAGATGAGAAAGGAAACTCATTTCGGCACTCTCACCCGTATTTTCTTCAAAATGTTGATCTATTGGCATTGTGGTAAATTAAATAACAATGCACAAAGTTACATTTTGCTACCGTTTCTAAACCAAAAAATTACGAATTTTAACAATCCAATGGTAAAAAATGCGGTCTTTTTGCAACTTTTGAATATCTTTGGTCGAGCAAAATACCAACCCATGAATTCATTAACCGATAAAATCACCAGTTTTTCAGTACCTTTTGGCGATACAGAAGCCCGCGAAACTACTTTGCAGCAAGAATCGAAAGTGGCTCGTCAGCAATTGGAAGGTCAAATAGAACACCTAAAAACCGATGCTATCCGCATGGGCAAACAGGCATTGGTGATTGGCGGAACGATTATGGCCGTATATTTGCTACTCGAACTCATATTGACAGCCGACGACGACGCAGAAAACCGTTCAAATAGTAACAAATCGGTTGTCATAGCGTCTAAGAGCACCAGTTCGTGGCTCACCAAGTCCGTTAGTGCGTATGCCATGACGTGGCTACTGGGACTGGCGCGCGAAAAATTAACCGACTTTTTAGCTACTCAAAACCACAACAATGAAATCGTTGATACAAGACCAGCTTCGGAAATATAAGCAAATGGGCAAAAAATCGTTTGCCGTTTTGCTCGACCCCGACAGCATCAACTTCAAAACCCTGTCCTACTTACTCACCCAAAGCGTGCAGTACAGCGTAGATTATTTTTTGGTAGGAGGAAGCCTCATCACCAATTACGCCACCGACGAATTGATTGTGGCCATTCGTAAACATACCAATATTCCCGTTGTGCTATTTCCTGGCAGTAGCTTGCACATTGATGCAAACGCCGATGCCATCTTGTTTTTGTCGCTTATTTCGGGCCGCAACCCCGACTTGCTCATTGGCCAGCAAGTAGTCGCTGCTCCGCTCATCAAGCGCAGCAGGCTCGAAATACTACCAACGGGCTATATTTTGGTAGAAAGTGGCCGCGCTACTACCGCCTCGTACATCAGCAACTCCATGCCCATTCCTCACGACAAACCCAGTATAGCGGCTTGTACGGCCATGGCAGGCGAAATGCTGGGCTTGCAATTTATGTACCTCGACGCGGGCAGCGGCGCCCAAAAACCAGTTTCGGCGGCTATGATTGCTGCCGTGCGCCAAGCCGTAGAAACGCCTGTGATTGTGGGTGGAGGTATCAACAACGGCCAGAAAGCCCACGCTGCCCTTGAAGCAGGTGCCGACGTAATTGTGGTGGGCAATGGTATTGAAGAAAATCCCGATTTACTGTCCGAAATTGCCCAAACAGTGCATACTTTCAACGAGCGTATTGTGGCTTAAGTAGAAGACCTTTATCTATTTTAAATCTTTGCCAATTACAAGTTCTTTGGCCCTACGCCACAAGTTGGTCGCAGGTTTTGCCTTGATCAAGGCGTAATGTAGCATGACCAAGAAGCGCACACCGTTGGTCTTTTGGGCTTTTTTTTACCAAATCAAATGCGCGCATAGCATGCTCGCTCCGTTTCAAATAGCATGCGATTTTTGCGGTACGAACCACCAGCATTTTGGACGCTCCAATTGTAAGAATTGCAGACCTTAAAGTCAGCTTTCGCGCACGCCTTTTCTTATTTTTCCAATTTATACCACTTCACATTTCGCAACGCCTCTCGCCGAGAATAAGCCGTTTTTGAAGGCGAATAGTGCTTCTCTAAATAATCCAGTACCGTTTTTTCGGCTTCGCCCAAATCCCACAGTTTATGGTTGCGCTGCATCCAACGGATTCGCTCCTGCCATTGGTCGCGTTTGAGGCGCACTTGCGTAATCATCTTGGGCGAATGACAACCCGTGCAATGCGCCTTCACGAGCATCAAATTTGGGTCGATTGCCAGGCCTGTTTCGGCATCGGTACTATCGGCTGGAAGCCCAGTAATAGTAGTCGGCACGAGCGAGACGCTCGCGCCATCAATAGCGGTGGATTGTCCCCGATGGGGGAACGGTTGTTCATTGTTTTTTTGAATGGCCGCCGCAAAAAGCCCCAAACTCAGCACCAATGCCAAAAACCTAAAAGTGTAATTATACATTTTAAACTATTTTCACCGCTATTCTGTGGCACGAGTTGTTGAGATAGCCCCCTGGATTCCAGGCTGGAATCACCATCGGCTGCGCTGTGCCGTTTGTGTCGGTAGCCCGCGCCCACACTTCGTAATAGCCTTTTTGCGGGAATCTCACCTCTGCCGTCCAGCGTTGCCACGATAGCCGATTTTTGGGTACATTGAGCGTACATTTTTGCCAAGTCGCACCGTAGTCAATCGAAACCTGCACCTCTTTCAGGGCCACATCGCCTGCCCAAGCGTGGCCGCGCAGGGCAAAGGTTTTGCCAAAGTCAATCATTGCGCCCGATTTTGGAAAAGTAATGAGCGACTTGACGGGCATAGATTCGATTATCTTAAAGTTTTCGGGTGTTTCGGCCAATTTTTCGCCCGGCACAATCGGCACGCGGGGCATTCGGTAGCTGTGGCCGTCCATTTTGGTGCCGTCGTGTTCTTTGTTGCGAACGGCGAGTGTGTGCAGCCATTTGCCCGATACCGACGCGGGCCAGCCACCCACCACCAACCGCAACGGAAAGCCGTGGTTGAGCGGAATATCCTGACCGTTCATGGCCCAAGCAATGAGCGTTTCGTCTTCCAACGCTTTTTTGATGGGTACGCCCCGCGAAATAGCCGCTTTGGCGGGGTCGCGGCTGGGGTGGAGGTCTTTGCCGTAATAACCAATATATGTCGCGTCGTTTTTCAAACCCACATCGGCCAAAATGTCTTTCAGTCGCACGCCCGTCCATTGGGCGCAACTTACACCGCCTTGGTCCCACTGATTGCCCGCCGTTTGTGGCACAAATCCACTTCGCCCGTTGCCCCCACATTCTAGCACCAACTGGTAAGTATATGTTTTAAATTTGGCTTTTAAATCGCTGATTTTGTAGCTTTTGGTAGTTTTGGTCGACTCGCCTTTGATGGTAAGCGTCCAGGCATTGGCATCGATTTTTTCTTCGGGAATAATGCCATTGTTGCGAATAAACATTTTTTCCACGGGCGTAATATCGTCGTCAAGCAGGTGCGCTGGTGTTTCTACTACCCAGGGCCTATCGCTCAGCGTCATCAAGTCGGGGTGTTTGCCTTTGAGCGTGTCGTCGGGCAACAACGGCACGTGGTTTTTGGGCATATTTTTGGCAAATACGATTTTGGCCCCGACAACGGTGCTGAGTGCTGTTAGGGCACTTTTTTTCAAAAACCCGCGACGGTTATGGAGGCTTGAATTCATGGAATTTTTTATTTCAATTTGTATTATCTTTGACTTAAAAAAAAGAAAAAAAGCTATGGTTACTACCCTTATTTCGGTCGATGAATATTTTCAACTATTGCACAACTCCGACGTAAAACCCGCATACCACGCGGGCGAAATTGTGGCAATGGCGGGTGCGTAGCCTTCACGTAATATCAGCGCGGCCAATTTGTTAGGCGAGTTTTTTCAATGTCTAAAAAAGCAAGGCTATCTCATTATGTCTTCCGACCAACTGGTTAAAATTGAGCAATGCGAAATATACACATTTCCTGAAATTGACTTTGACCTGATTTATGACCGCATTGCTTTTGATTAAAACAAAAGCGCAACTACACGCACCCATATCAACAGCAAAACGGCGAGATGCTCTTCAACACCCCGCCGTTTTGTTGTTGATAAATCTATATATTTTACAAACTCAACGTTTTCAGTACATCGTTCATGCTACGAACGGCATCGGACGATTTGGCAAAAGCGGCTTTTTCAGCATCGCTTAGGCGCAAGTTGATGATTTTTTCCCAGCCGCTACGGCCTATTACTACGGGTACGCCCATGCAGATGTCTTTTTGGGCATATTCGCCGTTGAGGGCCACGCTGCAAGGGAATATGCGCTTTTGGTCGCGCACAATACTCTCTACCAACGCCGCCACTGCCGCGCCTGGCGCATACCAAGCTGAGGTGCCGATGAGTTTGGTCAAAGTAGCTCCGCCTACCATTGTATCGGCAGCTACTTGTTGGAGTTTTTCTTGCGACAAAAATCGGCTAACGGGAATGCCGTTGTAAGTAGCCAGGCGCGTCAGCGGAATCATGGTGGTGTCGCCGTGTCCGCCTATTACCATGCCGTGCAAGTCGTTGGGCGAGCAGTTCATGGCCATTGACAAATACGTTTTGAAACGCGCACTGTCCAAAATGCCCCCCATACCGATAATTCGTTTTTTGGGCACTCCCAGTGCCGTCAAAGCCAAGTACGTCATGGTGTCCATGGGATTGGAAACAATGATAAAGATGGTTTTGGGCGAGTATTTCAAAATATTTTCGGCTACGCCTTTTACAATGCCTGCATTGATGCCAATTAGCTCTTCGCGGGTCATGCCGGGCTTACGCGGAATCCCCGACGTAATTACTACTACATCTGACCCTTTGGTTTTTTCGTAATCGCTGGTCGAGCCTGTGATTTTTGTATCAAAACCGTTGAGTGTTGCGGTCTGGAACATATCAAGGGCTTTGCCTTCCGACAAGCCCTCCTTGATGTCGAGCAGAACCACTTCTTCGGCCAAGGCCCGGCGGGCAATATTGTCGGCGCAAGTAGCACCTACTGCTCCTGCTCCTACTACGGTAATTTTCATACAGTTTTTGGTTTATAAATTTTTGGATAAAATCGTTAAAAACGGGGTAAATATAGATTGAAATGCCGTTTGAAGCAAAAACTTATTGGCTGAACACCAAAAGTTTTATTTTTTTTGCACCTGCCTCAATTGGCAACCATAAGTTTTGCCGCATATAATTTGGATGCTTCCCCAAAGTTGGTTTCAAAAAATGCTTATCTTGCTTTGCCAAAAATAAAACGACACACAACATGAAACACACCACTTTGCTCATAGGTTTATTTTTATTGACTGGGAGCATAGCCATCTCTCAAACCCTCACGTCTTCAAATTTGCCCATTGTTATTTTAGACACGCAAGGGCAAACTATCGTGGACGAGCCGAAAATTACGGCTATTTTCAAAATAATCAACAATGGAGCGGGCAAGCGCAACAACATGACCGACGCGCCCAACGGCTACAATGGCAAAATAGGGATTGAATACCGAGGCTCCACCTCGCAGCTGTTCCCCAAAAAACCCTACGGCTTTGAAACCCAAGACGACAAAGGCGGTGGTTTGGAGGTATCTTTGCTGGGTATGCCCAAAGAAGAAGACTGGATATTGTTTGCTTCGTACAACGAAAAAAGCCTGCTTAATAACGTAGTAGCCATGAAAATGGCCCGCGATATGGGCGTTTATGCCAGCCGCACCCAGCACGTAGAATTGGTGGTAAATGGCCGCTACGAGGGTATTTACGTGTTGATGGAAAAAGTAAAACGCGGCAGCAGCAGAGTGAATATCTCTAAAATGACCGATAAAGATAACACAGGCGATGCCCTGACGGGTGGCTATATTTTTAAGGTGGACAAAACCACGGGCTCAACTACGGGCGGCGGCTGGCACTCCAAGATAAACCCGCCCAATAGCCCACGCGGGCAACGTACTTACTACCAATACGACTACCCCAAAATAGAGAATATCACCGCCGCGCAGCGCGCCTATCTGCCCACCCTCGTCGATAGTGCCGAGGCAGTTTTGAATGGCTCCGCTTATTTGAACAAAACCAACGGCTACCGCAAATACTTCGAGGCTTCGACTTTTGCCAAATTATTGTTGATAAACGAAGCCTCTAAAAACGTGGACGGCTATCGAATCAGTACGTATTTTCACAAAGACAAAAACAGCAAAGACCGCCGCATTAAAGCTGGCCCCGCCTGGGACTACGACTTGGCATTTGGCAATGCCGACTACTATAATGGCAATCAAACAACGGGCTGGAGCTACCTAATGAACGACCCTGCCGACAATTGGCAAGTACCTTTTCATTGGAAGCGCATGTTGGAAGACACCACTTTTACCCGCGAGATGAAAGACCAGTACGTGGCTTTGCGCCGCGGCGCGTGGAAAACCCAAAACCTGCACGCTTACGTTGATTCGGTAGCGGCTACGTTGCAAGAAGCCCAGCAGCGTAATTTTCAGCGTTGGCCCGTTTTGGGGGTTTATCTGTGGCCCAACCCACGCCCCATAGCCACTACTTGGCAAGCAGAAGTGAACGAACTAAAAGATTGGCTCAGTTCAAGGTTGGCTTGGATAGACATAAACCTGCCAGGCGTAGTTACGGCCATTCAACCAGCGCAAAACTTGCCATCAGGTTTTAGCGTGGTGGTAGCGCCCAACCCATTTACTGATGCGGCAAAATTACTTATTCGCAGCCCCAAACCGGCCCAATTGCTGCTCGAAGTGGTGGACATGAACGGGCGGGCGGTATCAAACAAATTAATGGACACAGTAGAAGGGTCAAACGAGATTAGTTTGCCCATCGGTGGCGCGTCGGGGGTTTATTTGTTGCGGGTGCATACCAATCAAGGCGTAATGGGACAAAAAATAATTAAGCAATAAGGCTTTCAGGGGCGTATCATGGTTGTATGCAGAATGGTATCTTCCAAATATTCTTCGCCCGTTGAAGCAAAACCCAGCGACTCATAAAAGCGCAACAGATACGTTTGTGCGCCAATTTTGATGGGTTTTTGGCCAAACAGTTTTTGGCAATAATCTATCGAAACGTGCATGAGCTGGCGGCCTGCCCCTGCGGCGCGGGCATGAGGCGACGTAACGACCCGTCCAATAGATGCAAAACCTGGATAAACCAAATTTTGGTCAAATAGGCGCGTGTAGGCCACCAATTGACCCGCATCATTGGTACCCAGGCAGTGCCAAGCCTCAAAATCTTTGCCGTCGGGGTCTTGAAAGGGGCAATTTTGCGCAACCACAAACACCTCCGCCCGCAGTGCCAGCAGGTCGTACAATTCGCGCAGCGTGAGTTGTTGAAAAGGAACACACTTGAAAGACAATGGCATTGTGATTTTATTTTTGGGTAAAATTACGCTTGCAATCTGCAAAAATTCGTTTCAAACACCAAATGAAATACCTCAATTTTCATACCCATCAAAATTTGGAAACCGCCAACGAGCAAGCCATTTATAACGTAGCCATTGCGGACATTGCGGAGCTTGAACAACCCCCAAATAACTGGGTTTCGGTGGGGATTCACCCGTGGCATATTGATGCCCAAAGACACGAATCGCAGCTCAGATTGGTAGAGAAATATTCCCAAGATACCCGCGTTTTGGCCATTGGCGAGTGCGGCTTAGACCGACAAACGGCACTGCCCGTGGCGCAGCAATTAGTCATTTTTGAGGCCCACGTACAACTCGCCGAGCAGCTCAAAAAGCCCGTCTTAGTGCATTGTATACGTGCTTTTGACGAATTGCTGGCTTGGAAAAAGCGCACCAAAACCAGTGTTCCGCTGGTGGTGCACGGTTTCAATAGCAACCTCCAAATAGGGCAACAACTGATCAAGCATGGGTTTTGGTTTTCGTTGGGGGCGGCCCTGCTGCGCCCACAATCAAACGCCACCAGTTTATTAAAAACAATGCCCATTGAAAAATTTTTTCTCGAAAACGACAACCACGGCATCGCCATCGAGGCCATTTATGAAGCTACAGCGCAGCATGTAGAATTAACGGTTGATGCACTAAAACGCCAAATTTGGCGTAATTTTGAGGCCGTTGTAAATTTTTAAAAAACGTTTCGTAATACTTATGTCGGATTTGGCTTGGCTCGCGCGCACCCAGTTGCTGGTGGGCGACACTGGATTGGAAAAATTGCAAAAAGCCCATGTGTTGGTAGTGGGGTTGGGAGGTGTGGGGTCGTTTGCGGCAGAGTTTGTGGCGCGGGCGGGCGTGGGCATCATGACCATTGTGGACGGCGACTTGGTGGACCCCACCAACCGCAACCGCCAATTGCCCGCCTTGGCCACCACCCACGGACAGCTCAAAGCCGACATCATGGCCGAGCGACTACTGGCCATCAATCCAGCCCTACAATTGACGGTGATAAGAGAGTTTTTAACGCCCGAAAAAATTGGCGACATTTTAAACCTAAGCCCCTACGACTACGTAATGGATTGTATTGACAGCGTAATGCCAAAAATAACACTCCTCAACACCGCCTTTGAGAAAGGTTTTAGGCTCGTAAGCTCAATGGGCGCAGGTGGCAAGTATGACCCCACGCAAATTCAAGTAGCCGATTTGTTTGACACTTACGAGTGTCTGCTTGCCCAATATGTGCGCAAGCGGCTCAAAAGATACGGCGATAGGTCGGGCATCAAAGCGGTTTTTTCGACCGAGCCCGTTCAGCGCGACTCGTTGATGCTCACCGACGGCAGCAATTTTAAACGCTCGGCCTACGGCACTATTTCTTACATTCCAGCGGCATTTGGCGGGGTGTGCGCTTCGGTGGTCATTCGGGGGTTATTGGGGCAAACCGTAGCACTGCACCGAAGCCCCGTCAAAGAAATCCAAGCCAAACGCAAAAAAAAAGAAAATTCAAAAAAATCCCGAGATAGAACAAGCTAAGTTACTTTTTAATTTGATAACTTTCGTGCGTCCTTTTTGTTTATATTCTAAAAACCCTTTGTACCCATGCTCACTCGTTTTACGCTTCTTTCAATGGTTTTATTGTGTCCGTCTTTTCTAAAAGCCCAGGCCCTTTACAGCAACCAGCAACGGCAAAAAATTGAAGTACTCGCCAAGTCGGTGGAAGTTCAAGCCAAAATAGACCAAGAAAAAACCTTGAACTTAGCAAAGAAAAACGGTTGGCCACTCCGCCAGGTATTTTCTGATGGTAGCACCATGATACTGAGCGGCGTAAGCCAAACAGGCCAGCCGCTTTACGACATTACGTACAGCAACAATGCCGCTGGACTCACTACCCAAACCAATGCACTCTACGATGGCGGCGGTCTAGGCATAAACTTAACGGGAAGCACGCCTGCCTTGCGCGACAAACTGGCCATCTGGGACGGTGGGCGCATTCTGGCTACACACACCGAACTCAACGGGCGAGTACGGCAGATTGACAACCCCACCACCACCGATGCCCATGCCACGCACGTCAGCGGAACCATGATTGCCGCAGGCAGCAGCCCGCGCGCGCGCGGAATGGCCACACAAGCCCATTTACTGGCCTACGATTTTGGCAACGATCTCTCGGAAATGACCGCCGCTGCGGCCAATTTACTGGTGTCAAACCATTCTTATGGTACAGCAGCGGGTTGGCGCTTTAATGCCGACCGCCCCGGAACCAACAACAACCTAAAATGGGAATGGTACGGCGACACTACCATTAGTGCCACCGAAGAGTACCGATACGGCTTTTATGATGCCCGCACCCGCGACTGGGACCGACTGGCTTACATTAGTCCCAACTACCTGATGGTAAAATCAGCAGGAAACGACCACGGTGCCAATGGCCCCACGGCCGATGCGCCTTATTTTTTGGGTAGTAGCTCCCAAACCAGTACCAATGCCCGCGCCAATCAAAACGGCTATGACCAAATTACAACCTACGGCAATGCCAAAAACATCTTGACCGTGGGGGCTATCAGTGCATTAACAACAGGTTACAACCAATTGTCTGACCCGCGTATTTCGACATTTAGCAGTTGGGGGCCAACCGACGACGGGCGTATCAAGCCCGACATCACGGGCGTGGGCGTGAGCGTGCTTTCCAGTACTTCGACGGGCAATAACGCCTACGCGACATTGAGCGGTACGTCAATGTCGTCGCCCAATGTCTCGGGTTCGGTGTTTTTATTGTCAGAACTCTTCAATAACCTGCGCGGTGGCTTTATGCGGTCTTCTACTTTGAAAGGTCTTATTTTGCACACTGCCAACGACGCAGGAAACCCTGGCCCCGACTATCAATACGGCTGGGGACTGCTCAACAGCCGCCGCGCCGCCGAAGTTATCATCAACCGAGACCAAACCGACCTTTTGGCTGAGCAAACCCTCATGCCCAACGAAACCTTCACCACACAGATAGTGGCCTCGGGGCGAGGGCCGCTGGTAGTTAGCATTTGTTGGACCGACCCCGAAGCTGCGCCCACCCCTGCCAACAGCAGCAACCTAAACAACCGCACACCCAAGCTCGTCAATGATTTAGATGTGCGCATCTCCGACGGTACTATTGAACACCTACCGTGGATATTAAACCCTACCCAGCCCAGCCTCAATGCCACCCGTGGCGACAATATCCGCGATAACGTAGAACAAATATTAATTGCCAATGCAGTACCAGGCAAAACCTACACCATCACCATAAAACACAAAGGCACTTTGACCAACAGCCGACAGGATTACGCACTCATTATGAGCGGAATAGGCGGAAAAACTTATTGCGAGTCGCGGGCTATTTCTACTGCCGACTCTAAAATTACGCGGGTACTGTTGGGAACAATCAACCAAACCGCCGCCGCTGGTTGTCAGAATTACAGCGACTTCACCCATCTCTCTGCCGACATTGCCATTGGGCAGAGTTTGCCATTAGAAGTAGGTGTTGGCACTTGCGGGGCAGATTTTACCAAAATAATAAAAGCCTATGCCGACTGGAACAACGACGGCGACTTTGACGACGCTGCCGAGCTGGTGGCTACCTCCGAGCCCATCAGTGGAAATGGCGTTTTTCGCGCAAACATCAACGCCCCTGCGGGCTTATTGGTTGGCAATGCTACCCGCCTGCGCATTGTGTGCGTCGAAACCAACAACGCGGCGGCGGCGGTAGCCTGTGGAAATTACCCCAAGGGCGAAACCCAAGAGTTTTTGCTCAATGTAGTGCGTCCCAGCCGCGACCTAAGCATGGTAGCACTATTAACCCCCGTCAATGGTGCTTGCAGCAATCAAGTGAGCAGTATCACGGTTCGCGTTCGGAACGCTGGCACTTCGACTTTACAAAATATGCCCGTACGGATAGAGATTGCCAGGGCCAACGATGGCCAGCGGGTGGGCTCGCTAAATGGAACAATTGTGCCAAGTTTAGCCGCTTTCAACGAAGCCACACTCACCTTGAATGACCCCATATTGAGCAGTTTGCAGCCCAATACGGCTTATTTGTTTACTTGTCGTGCCAATTTACCAAACGACCAAGACACACTTAATAATCTATTGCGCCAAATCATCACTACCGCGCCCATACCACCTCGCCCCGTGGCTACTGCCACCTACTGCGACACCGACCCGCTGGCACTCATCAGCGTGGGCAACAGCACTGCTTTTTGGTACGATGCCCCCACTGGTGGCAACTTACTGGCAGCGGGCAACTTGGCCAGTAGTGCCATTAGGCAGCCAAACGGTGTTTTTTACGTGGCAAACAACGATTTTAGTGGGAGCATCGGCCCGGCCACCAAGGGGGCATTTACGGGCGGCAGCTACAGCGGCAACTTCGGCCCAGCTCCCTTGATAAAAACCGAAGTACCATTGCTCATAGAAAGCGCAAGGTTGTATATATCGAGCGCGGGCCGCCTTACTTTCAACGTTTTGACGCTCGACGATGCCTTTGTTTCTACTACAACCATCAACGTAACACCCACCCGAAACCCCAACGCCCCCAACGTGGGGGCACCCAGTGGGCAAGTAGCCGACGACCCCAACGACCTTGGCGCGGTGTATCCACTTAACCTGTCGTTGCCAAGGGCTGGAAACTATAAAATTACAATTGAGTACGAAAACGGCGCAACTATTTTTAGAAGCAATGCGGGCGTAACAGGCTTTCCGTTTACCATTCCAAATGTGCTTACGCTGCGCGGGGCGTTGTTCAATCGTACAGATACACAAGTAGATACGCTCACCAATGCCTACTATTATTTTTACGACCTCAAAGTTAGGTCGTTGGGTTGTGCAAGCGAGCGCGTAGCTGTAAGTGCCCAAACAGCCATCAAAATCACCCCCACCATTGCATTTGAAGGAACTACAACAGCCTTCTGTGAGCTGGCTAACCTACGACTCAGCGCGCCCGCTGGGGCGGCCTCGTACCAGTGGTTTTTGAACGGCGCAGCCATCAACGGAGCCAATTCAAGCACTTTTGCGGCCACCAACGCAGGTAGCTACACCGTTAATACCTCACTCAACAATTGCTTACCAATATTGTCGGCACCCGTTGTTACAACGCTTCGGAGAGCCGAGAAACCTACCATAACCCGCAACGGAATCCAGCTTACTTCCAACGCTACAATTAGCAACCAGTGGTTTTTGAACGGCCTACCCATTGCGGGCGCAACCCAACAAACGTTGATAGTGCCTCAAACGGGCAGCTACGCCGTTAGGGGCAACGCCAATGGCTGCGGCGAATTGCTGTCAGACGAAATAGCAGTGATTATCACAGGATTAGACGAAGAACCCCTTTCTACCGTATTTTCGGCAAAAATTTATCCCAATCCTGCCGAAAATATCCTCACTTGTGAATATCAAACCCCAACACCCAACGCTCAAAATGTAACCGTAACGTTGCACGATGCCACAGGCCGCTTGGTGTTGAAGAAAAAACTGGACAAACAACAAAAAATATTTCGTACGCAAATTGACGTGAGCAGCTTACAAAGCGGTACGTTTTTTGCTGTGATACAAGAAGATGGCCAAGAACCGCGCATAGTAAAAGCGTTGCGAAAGCCTTAGCGTGGATAGGTAGGCAATAATCAATTGCGGAATATGAATTTTACTTTACCCCTTTTTACATTTCGTTTAAACAACACACTGATAAGCAAATGGTTGTATGTGTGCTTATCAGTGGGTTGTTTAACTACGCGGGCTCAATCACCCGACTCTTCTCAGGTATTTGACAACCCTCAAAAATTGCTCACCGACTTTCGGCAACGCTACGGTGCGAACCATCAAAAGACGCTCCTGTTAGCAAAAAAACACAATTGGTTTATTAGCAAAAAGTATGCCAATGGTAAAATCTTGAAATTACAAGGGGTTGATTCTTTTGGACTTCCCGTTTATTATACCACCCACAACGTAATAGCCTCTACCGCCACCCGCACCGACGAGCTGTATCGTGGAGGCGATTTGGGCGTGGATATTACCGGAAAACTACCCGAACTCGACGGAAGGCTCGGCCTCTGGGACGGCGGCGAGCCGCGCCTCACGCACGTAGAGTTAAGCGGACGAGTGCGGCAAAAAGACGACAACAAAACCTATAGCGACCACGCCACCCATTTGGCCGGCACGCTCATGGCGGCGGGTATCAATCCACAGGTGAAGGGCATGGCGTTTAGTGCCAAATTAGACGTGTGGGACTACACAAACGACTTGGTGGAAATGACCCAAGCCGCAAAAAAAATGTTGGTCTCAAACCATGCCTACGGCCCCGTTTCAGGCTGGGTTTTTAACCCCAGCCGCCCTGACAAAGACCCCAATAAGCAGTGGGAGTGGTGGGGAAATACCACCATAAGCCCCGTAGAAGATTATCAATTTGGCTTCTATGCCGAAAAAGCCCGCGACTTCGATAGATTGTCCTACAATTTTCCGTATTATCTCATCGTCAAATCGGCCGACAACAAACGTACCGAAACAGGCCCCCCGATTGGTACGGCCTATTTTTTACGAAACACCAACCAAACCAGTATCCTTGACCGCAACCGCAACAACGGCTATGACGTAATACCCGCCGAAGCCAACGCCAAAAATATACTGACCATTGGTGCAGCCGAAGTGGCGATGAGCAACGGAGCAGTAAAAAATTTCAACTCTACCAGTTTTAGCGGCTGGGGCCCAACCGACGACGGACGTATCAAGCCCGATTTGTTGGGCGTGGGCAAAGATATTATTTCGAGTACGGCTTTGGCCAACAACGCATATGCCGTATTTTCGGGTACTTCTCCGGCCAGTGCCAATGTGTCGGGTACGTTGATTTTGTTGCAAGAGTTGTTTTATAATCTCAACAACAAAGTATTCATGCGGTCGGCTACGCTCAAAGGCTTGGTATTGCACACAGCCGACAAACCCAGTGGTAAAAATAGCCCAAACTACGAATACGGTTGGGGCCTACTCAATGCCGAAAAAGCCGCCCGCGTGATAATGAACAACGACCGTGCCCACGTATTGTCCGAGCGTACTTTAAAACAAGGTGAAACATTTCGCCAAAAAATCATTGCCGCCGGGGGGCCTTTGACCATCACCATCTGCTGGACCGACCCCGAAGGATTGCCCACGCAAGTCTTGCCTCGCCATCTCAACAGCCGCTCACCCAAGCTCATCAACGACTTAGACCTGCGCGTTAGTAATAACGAGGACTTTACGTGGTTTCCGTGGACACTCGACCCCGCTCAACCCGCCAAAAACGCCGTGCCGGGTGATAATACCCGCGATAACGTTGAGCAAATCTTGGTTCCCGAAACGGCACTTGGGCAGGTTTTTACCATAACCGTACGGCACAAAAATACGCTCTCAACCAATAGCCAACCTTACTCAATTATTGTGAGTAAAGTTGCTCCGCAAGACTGCTCGGGGGCTGTACGCGTAGTGAGCGGTAACGATACAACCCTCTGCGGTGGTGGAAAAATGCGCCTGCAAGTACGCGGCGACAATGCACTTATTTATGAGTGGACAAAAGACGGTAGCCCGCTCATAACCAATGAATCGCCAATGTTAGAAATTAGCCAAGCAGGCCTATACGCTGTGAAGGTAACGGGCTATCAATGTACGGCACAGTCGCGAAGTGTGGTTGTAAAAAGCGCCTCACTGACGGCTGCCATCACGCCCGCAGGTAGCGTAACAGTTTGCCCCAACAATAACACGCGGCTCACCGCCAATACGGGTAGCGGTTATCGTTACCAGTGGCTTCGCAACGGTCAGGTGCTCGCAGGGGCAAATAGCCCTATTTTAAGCACCACCGAACCCGGAAATTATAGTATAGCCATTACTTCCAGCCAATGCACGACCATTTCCAATACTACGCAGGTGTTGTCGGCAGTGCAGCAGCCTACTATTTCTACCAACACAGGAACGGTGATTCCAAAGGGCGGGAGTATTCGGCTAACCACCAACGTAGGAGAAGGAGCTGTATATCAGTGGTATAAAAACGAAAAACCAATTGCTACCGCTACGGGCCCACGATACATAGCCACCGAATCGGGAAAATATACGGTGCAAATGACCCAGAATAACTGCTCACTGCTATCTAAATTTTTGCAAATAACCAGTGTTTTAGACATTATTCCTGCTTCCATAAAACCCCAAAATGTGGCTGCTCCTGTTGCTTATATCGAATTAAAAAATCTAAAACTCTATCCAAATCCCGCTTCGCAATACTTGACCGTTTCGTATGTTTCCGAAAACAGCTACAACCTCACGGCATCGATAATGAATCTCAACGGCATTGTCTTGGTGTCTAAATCGCTCAACGACAACGGTAGCACCTTTGCCAACCGTTTTGACGTATTGCTGCTGCCCCCTGGCCTTTATGTTGTCCAAATCAGCGACGGCAACCGCATTATCTCCAAGTCTTTCGTTAAGCCTTAGCCATTTTCGGGCTACAAAATTGTGGGAAGCTCCGCCCATAAGCTACAGAATCATTTTTTTAGGGTCTAAAAAGACAACAGTTCCGTCTAAAACAAGTGGTTTTGATCAGAAGTAAAGGGCAAAAAATATTGTTTACGTTAACACGTGCGTGTACGTAACTTTGCAAAACGAAATTTACAGATTATAAAGACAACCAAGCGGTACTTTTAAAGGCGAAAGCAGGATTGTCTGCAACAATTTTAACTATTTTAGTAGGATGTCTGTGGTGAATTATGTACTCCCTGAGGGCTTACCATTAGAGGCTTTCCCTATGTATAGTTTTGCGCTCAATGGCGTTAGCACCAACGGCTCCGAGCAAAAACGCGATGGAGGCCTGGGGCTGCGCTACTACGTACCCGATGCGGGCGAACGGTTTAGTTCAAATCTTCGCTACACCCGTAGATTTACCACCGTACCCAGCCAAGCGCAGTACAATAGTGTGATTCAAGTTTCGATTATCTACAATTTTTATCAAAAAAAATAAGCGAATATTTGGGCTTATTTTTTATGTTTGCACCATGAATCAATCAAACAATAACAAAGTGTGGTGGTGGCAGTCGTCTTTTGAAAAGATGAACAGATAGCTCCGTGCCGTTTTGGTTGATACAAACGCCCCGCTGTTCATCGCAACAACGGGGCGTTTTCTTTTTTTACAAACCTTGCAACTTTACATTAGAAAATGGCTAAGTCAATCTTCAAAATTCAAACCCAAAGCCGCAAACTGCTCGGCGATATGCTTACCCCGGTGGGGGTTTATCTCAAGCTGCGCGACAAGTTCCCCTTTACGGTGATGCTCGAAAGTGCCGAATACCACGGCATGGAACACGGTTTTAGTGTCATCGCCTGCGACCCCGTAGCCTCTTTTACGCTCGACGAAAGCGTTGTTACACAGACTTTTCCAGATGGTTCAGCAGCAGCTTTTCAACTCGCCAGCCGCAAGCAGGGCGTGCAAGCGTTGCACGATTTTACACAACGATTTGACGCGCCCGCCAATGCCTATCCTTTTATTACTGGAGGGCTTTTTGGCCACATCACCTACGACTCGGTAGCCTATTTTGAAGACATTGAAATTCAGCCAAAAAGCGTAGAATCGGCCATTCCGCAAATGGTGTATCGGGTGTATCGGTTTGTGGTAGCCTTCAATCATTTTAAAGATGAAGTATATTTGTTTCAGCACGATTACGGCACCGATAATGAAGGCAAACTGGGCATGGATTTAGACTCCTTGGAGATGATTGTGAAAGCACCAAAGATGGCTACTTTCAAATTTAAAGCTGCCCAAACCGAGCAAAGCAACCTTACCGACGACCAAATGCGGGCTACCATTCAAACTTGTATCAATCATTGTTTGCGTGGCGATGTGTTTCAGATTGTGCCCTCGCGGCGGTTTAGCAAAACGTTTGAAGGCGACGATTTCAATGTTTACCGCGCCTTGCGTTCGGTCAATCCATCGCCCTATTTATTTTTCTTTGATTTTGGGAGTTACCGCGTTTTTGGTTCGTCGCCCGAAAAACAGATTTTTATCAAAAATGGGCATGCCGAGATTCACCCCATTGCCGGTACATTTAGACGCACAGGCGACGATGCCAAAGATGCCGAACTGGCACGGCAGCTTGCCGAAGACCCCAAAGAAACCGCCGAACACGTCATGCTGGTGGACTTGGCCCGCAACGATTTGAGCCGCAGCTGCGACGTAGTAAAAGTAGAAACCTACAAAGAAGCCCAGTTTTTTTCGCACGTTATTCACTTGGTATCTAAAGTTACGGGCCGCCTCAACGCGGGCATTAATTCGTTGCAGTTGGTAGCCGATACCTTCCCCGCTGGTACGCTTTCGGGCGCACCCAAGCACAACGCCATGGCCATCATCAACCGCCTCGAACCCACCAATCGCAGCTTGTATGGCGGCGCATTGGGGCACCTTGGTTTCAACGGCGACTTCAACCATTGCATTGCCATTCGTACTTTTTTGAGCAAAGACAACACGCTTTTTTATCAAGCAGGTATGGGCGTAGTGGCCAAGTCAAATATTGACGCTGAAATGCAAGAAGTGGTGCATAAATTGGGCGCCTTGCGCGCAGCCATCGAAATGGCCAACGAACTATAAAACAACCACCAACTGCTATGCAAACGCCCATATTGCCTTATCAGCCCAAAAACCACGTCCGGATTGTAACGGCGGCCAGCCTATTTGACGGCCACGATGCTGCCATCAACCTCATGCGCCGACTCATGCAAGCTACTGGCGCCGAGGTAATTCATCTTGGTCACAACCGCTCGGTGCAAGAAATCGTAGATTGCGCCATTCAAGAAGACGTGCAGGGCATTGCCATTACGAGCTATCAGGGCGGGCACATTGAGTATTTCAAATACATGCACGACCTGCTACATCAAAACGGAGCGGGGCACGTCAAAATATTTGGCGGCGGCGGCGGCACCATACTGCCCGCCGAAATAGCCGAACTGCACGCCTACGGCATCTGCCGTATCTACGCTCCCGACGATGGCCGCGAAATGGGCTTGCAAGGTATGATTAACGATTTAGTAGAAAAATGCGACTGGCCTTTACCAGAAGTTGGCACTGTTTTAGATTGTCAAACAAATTTAAAAAACATTGACTACCAGACTATTGCGCGGCTAATTACCCTTGCCGAAAACCAGCCAAGCGATTTTCGGGCTATTTTTCAAGCACTACTCACCAATGGCCAATCGTACAACCAACCACCCATTTTGGGCATTACTGGCACGGGAGGCGCGGGCAAATCTTCGCTGGTGGACGAGCTTGTGCGGCGTTTTTTATTGGACTCCAACGATAAAAAATTGGCCATCATATCCGTTGACCCTTCCAAACGTAAAACAGGTGGGGCATTGCTCGGCGACCGCATCAGAATAAACGCGCTTCACCCCGACCTTGCCAAAGGGCGGGTGTACATGCGGTCGCTGGCTACGCGGCAGTCCAATTTGGCTTTGAGCAAACACGTCAAAGATGCCATAAATGTTTGCAAAATGGCTGGTTTTGACCTGATTATCGTCGAAACTTCGGGCATTGGGCAATCTGACACCGAAATTACCGACCATGCCGACCTGTGCTTGTACGTGATGACGGCGGAATACGGCGCGGCCACGCAGCTCGAAAAAATTGACATGCTCGACTATGCCGACCTCATTGCCATCAATAAGTTTGATAAGCGTGGCTCGCTCGATGCCCTGCGCGACGTGCGCAAGCAGTACCGCCGCAACCACAACCAATGGGACAACCCCGACGAAGACTTACCCATTTTTGGAACGCAAGCCGCCCAGTTTAACGATGCGGGCATGAATGCACTTTATGCCAAAATAATCGGAATACTTGGCAAACAAACCAATCCTCTTCATCGGCCAGTTACCCAAACGCCAACCCACTCAATAATTCCCCCAGACCGCGTGCGGTATTTGGCCGAAATTGTAGAAAACGCCCGAAACCACGCTCAGTTTATCAATGACCAAGCAAGCACTGCCCGGAAATTGTACGCCATTGACCAAACTATCAATGCCCTTCCTGTCTCCGCAGCCTACGAATCTACCCGCCAACAGCTCCAAGTCTTTGCCCAAAAAATAAGGCAAGATTTGCACAAAGATTGTTGGCAATTGATTGAAGAATGGCCCGAAGTCATACAAACTTACCGCGCCCAAAAGTACCAGTTTAAAGTGCGTGATAAAATCATTGAGCAAGACCTTTGGTTTGAAACACTCTCGCACCTAAAAATTCCAAAAATAGCCCTGCCCAAATACCAAGACTGGGGCGACATACTGCGGTGGCGGCTTACCGAAAACCTGCCGGGTGAATTTCCTTATACGGCGGGGGTGTTTCCGCTCAAACGCGAGGGCGAAGACCCTACCCGCATGTTTGCGGGCGAAGGCGGCCCCGAACGCACCAACCGTCGGTTTCATTATTTGTCCAAAAATACACCCGCCAAACGCCTATCTACGGCCTTCGACTCGGTAACGCTCTACGGCGAAGACCCCGACTACCGACCAGATATTTTTGGCAAAGTAGGCAACTCGGGCGTGAATGTCTGCACCCTCGACGATGCCAAAAAACTGTACAGCGGCTTTGACCTCTGCGACCCCGCCACCTCGGTGTCTATGACCATAAACGGCCCCGCGCCCATGCTGTTGGCCTTTTTTTTGAACGCCGCCATTGACCAGCAGTGCGAAAAACACCTACTGAATGACTTAGAAAACAAGGCCAATAACCAATATAAGGGTCATATTCCAGACGGCCACAACGGCCTCGGCCTCAACCTGCTGGGCACCACTGGCGACAAAGTGCTGCCTCATGAAGTATATCAAAAAATAAAAGCCGATACCTTGCGGCGTGTGCGTGGCACGGTACAGGCTGATATTTTGAAAGAAGACCAAGCCCAAAATACTTGTATATTCAGTACCGAATTTGCCCTCAAACTCATGGGCGACGTACAGCAATATTTTACCGACCAACAAGTATCCAATTTTTACAGCGTCAGTATTTCGGGCTACCACATTGCCGAAGCAGGCGCAAACCCTATTTCACAGTTGGCTTTTACGCTTTCAAATGGCTTTACATTTGTAGAATACTACCTAAGTCGCGGCATCAAAATTGACGACTTCGCCCCCAATTTATCGTTCTTTTTTTCTAACGGTATGGACCCCGAATACACCGTACTGGGGCGGGTAGCGCGGCGCATTTGGGCTACGGCCATGAAGTACAAATACAAAGCCAACGACCGCAGCCAAAAGCTCAAATACCACATTCAAACCTCAGGACGCAGCCTACACGCCCAAGAGATTGCCTTCAACGACATTCGTACTACCCTACAAGCACTTTTAGCACTACAAGACAACTGTAACTCGCTGCATACCAACGCCTACGATGAGGCCATTACCACGCCCACCGAAGAAAGCGTGCGCCGTGCTGTGGCCATTCAGCTCATTATCAACCGCGAATTTGGCCTCCTGAAAAACGAAAATCCATTGCAAGGCTCGTTTATTGTCGAAGAACTCACCGACTTGGTAGAAGAGGCCGTGTATCAAGAATTTTTGAGTATCAACGAGCGCGGCGGCGTGCTGGGTGCTATGGAGCGAATGTATCAGCGCGGCAAAATTCAAGACGAATCTATGCACTATGAAATGCAAAAACACACGGGTGCCTTGCCGCTCATTGGAGTCAATACTTTTTTAGATGCCAATGGCTCGCCCACCATTTTGCCCGCCGAGGTTATTCGCTCCACCAACGACGAAAAAGAATTTGCGGTACAGTCAAAACGTCGTTTTCAAGAACAGAACCGCCAAGCGGCGGCACTTGCCCTTGCAGATTTGAAAACCAAAGCCTTGCAAAATCAAAACGTTTTTGAAAGCCTCATGGAAGCTGCCAAAGTGTGCACCTTGGGGCAAATGTCGGCGGCGCTGTATGATGTAGGCGGCCAATACCGCCGCAATATGTAAGTTGCTTTAACAAGTACGCATTGCAGCGGTATTGAGTTACTTCCGATAAGTAGCCGTAAAAACCACGGGTCGCCCTGCCCAAGCACTATTGTTGGCTTGGTTGGCGGCAGTTATTGGCACCATTGGTAGGTTTCCTACATTGACTTGGCTCGTAAAAGACAGCACCAACTGGTTGTCGGTCAATGATTGAATACTGGGCGAATAGTTGGCGTAGGTCGTTATGGCATACACGGGTGTATTGGTTGCGCTCGCGCTCACGGTGCCATGAAACACAAAGTCGTAGTTCCAGCGTGAAATTTGGCCACGGGTGTAAGTTGGCACGCCAAAACGCAGCATCGTAGCAGCCTCGCTATTGCTAACCACTGAAAAATTGCCCCGCTGCCGAATGCCCCGATTGGCCAACCAAAACGTATCAACGGGCGCGGTGCGAGTAGCCAAATGAAGCGTATCTGTAAATGGCAAAATAGGATTGGTACGACCTGCTACCACCAGTGGCGCGGTAGTTGATGTAAGCGTAACGGTGGTATCGCGCAAGAAAGGCGCGGCCAAACCCACTTGGTATCTTAAAGTCAGCGAAACAGGAATCCACGTGCCTTTGAGGCGGTCGCGGGTGGCAGTGTCGTTGATGGCGGTGGGCAAAGCGGGGTCATCGCAAGCGGCAAGTGTTATTAAAAGCGCAAAAACCGCCCAAATACCGGCTTGCTTTTTGAGTATGTTTTGTATCTTATTCATTGCTATGTTTTTTTTATTAGACTTAATAACTGTCCTTCTCCATTTAATCATTTTGTATCATCAGCGGGTTGCGGTCGAGCAGGGTTTGTGGCACCACAAACACCAAAAAACGGCTATTCCACGGCACTTCGTTGCAATTACTCATTACGCAGTCCACGCCATTGGGCGACAGCGAGCGGTCGCCTGGGTTGATGGGCTGCCGCAAGCGGCGCAGGTTATGAATCCTGCTGCCTTCACCGAAGGTTTCGCGCAAAAATTCGGTTCTGATTTCTTCCAACAAATTGGCAGGTATTGAGGCCAAAGCAGCCAAACCTGCGCGGGTACGAACGGCGTTCAAGTCGGTCAATGCCAGCGCTGCGTTGCCTTTGCGCTGGTTCATCTCGGCCCTAATCAACAAAAACTCTGCCGACCGATACAGCACAATGTTGGAATTAACCCCGTTGGCGGGGCCTAAATTGGCCGTGCCGAGTGCGCCCCATTTGCGGCTGAACCACAGGCGATTGGGGCTGTTCCAAAGTGTGCCTGCTGTGGCTGCTTGGGTGGTATCGAGCAAGGTACGGTAGCGCAAGTCGCGGCTGCGCTCAAAATTGGCCAAGGTCTTAAACCGCTGGCTCATGCGCAAGCTGGGGCCCGAGGTGAGGGCATTTACGTTGCCCAATTGTGCTGGCGTATAAACACTCTGCAACGTATAATGTGTGCGCAGCGGTGCGCCATTGTTGGTACGTGCGTTTCGGCCTATTACATTTACCAATTCAAAAATCACCTCGTCGCGGTTGGCCGAGTTGGTACTGGGCATGATGCCCGTCCGCTGAAAAATTTGAGAAAGCATCTGGCTACCAGCTACCAACGGGAAGCGATTCTGGGTTCCTGTTCCCAACAGTCGGTTGCACACCGCGAGGCAGCTATCTACGTTGTCTTGCTGCCAATATACCCTTGCCATCAAAGCCAGCGCGGCATATTTGTTGGCGCGGGGCTGCATATCGGGCAGGTGCTGGGCAGGGTTGTAGTTTTCGGGCAAGAGTCGTTCGGCAAGGCGCAAATCGTTTAAAACACTGTCGTAAGCCGCTTTTACGCTCATGCGCGGATAGGCCAAATCGCTAAATCCGGAGATAGATTTATAATTACCAACAGGCCCAGGGTGCGCGTTGTCGGGCGTGTGCCCCCACGGGTAGCCGAGCAGGCGAGTTTGTTCAAAAATACACAACGCCCGCACAAAACGCGCATCGCCTTCGATGCGTCCTTTTTGCAACGCAATGTCTTTGCGTGGGTCGGTTTCGCCTGGGGTTTGTACTTGACCCGTATTCAAAATCTCTAACACGTTATTGGAATTGTTCAATCCAAAAGTGGACCATTGTAAAAACTCCGCTTGGTAGCCGTAGTCTTCTTCGCGGTGCGTCCAAGTATAAACCCGCGACGAGCGGCCTGGCGTATTGCGGTAGTTGGTGTTGTTGATGGCCACCAGGTCGGCAAAGGTTTCGCCCATTACCAGCGCATTGCCGCCAAAGGCCACTTCACGCGCAATGCCCGAATAAGCCCCTGTCATCAATATGTCTAATTCTTGCACAGTTTTCACGTTTTGTGCCTGAATTTGCTGCTTCGATTCTACTTCGTTCAAATATTTTTCGCACGAACTAAGCCCCAAAGTGGCCGCTACCAAGGCAGTAGCCACAAATATTGCGCTGTATATATTATTTGTTGTTTTCATCGATTTGATTTTTTGGTAATTCAGCAAAACAAGGTCATTGTTTCTTTGAGGTGAATAACTTTTGACAGTAAAAAAACTCAAAACTAAAATCCCACGTTTAGTCCTATCAAAAACGTGCGCACTTGCGGCAAGTCGTTGTTGGTTAGGCCAGGCGAAAGCGTAGCCATTGGGCCCTCAGCTCCGCCATTGCGGAACACTTCGGGGTCCCAGCCATTGAACTTCGTGAAAGTCAGCAAGTTTTGCCCCGTTACATAAATACGCGCGCTTCTAAGCTTGATTTTCTTGGCCACTGCCGACGGCAAATTATAGCCCAACTGCACGTTTTTGAGGCGTACAAAAGAGCCATCGTGCAAAAAGCGCGTTGATTCTACGCCCCGCGCGTTTGAGTTCCATTGCATTCTATAAGTCCCTTCGGTACGGGCCAATTCGTTTTTCAAATCGCCAATGCCAGGCACAGTGGCGCGCAGCACTTGGCCCGTGGTGGCATAGCTTTGAACGCGCTCGCCTTGGTCATAAATCCAGTTGCCGTATTGGTAATAAAATAAAAAATTAAAGTCAAACTGTTTGATTTGAAACGAGTTGGCAAACCCGCCAAACAAAGTTGGGTAAGGTGTTTTGCCTTCAATGATAAACTGGTTATTGCCCGAGTTATTGGCGATGGTGCCGTCGTACAAATTCCCCGTTTTGACGGTGGCACCTTTGTTGGCAAAAGCTACGCGGTCGCGCTCATAGAAGAGCTCATTGCCAGTATTGGGGTCAAAACCAGCAAATTGGGTCATGTAATAGTTGCCCAACGGATAACCTGGCGTGGCAATACCTGGCCCATTTATGACCTGAGACGGGAAGTTTAAAAACGGCGCGTTGTAGGTGCTCAACACGGTGTTTCGGTTGTGGCTAATGTTAAAATCCGTTGTCCATTTAAAGCCACGTTTTTCTACGTTGCGGGTAGTAACGCTAAATTCTACGCCACGGTTGCGCACCGAGCCCAGGTTGATGGTCATGGAGTTGTTGATCGTGCCAAAAAGTGGCCCCAGCGCGTAGTCGAGCAGCAAACCATCCGAGTCCTTGTTGTAATAATCAAGTGTACCACTGACGCGGTCGTTCAAGATTCTGAATTCAAGCCCCGCGTCAAATTGCGTGGTGGACTCCCAAGTGAGGTTTGTGTTGCCAGGGCTGGTAAACTGCCCGCCCTGAATACCGCCGTAAATGGCCGCGTTGTAGCCCACAAAAGTAAAGGCTTTTTGCCAACTAAAATTCCCGATTTCGGCATTGCCCGTTGTACCATAACTGGCGCGGAGTTTTAAGAAATTGACCAAACTGCTGTTTTTCAAGAAGTTTTCTTCGCTCACTATCCAGCCCACCGACGCGCCCGGAAACGTAGCCCAGCGGTTGCCAATGCCAAAGCGCGACGAGCCGTCGCTGCGCAAGCTGGCTTCAAATAAATAGCGGTCTTTGAAAGCATAATTGAGGCGGCCAAAATAAGACACAAACCGAAACGAAATTTCGTCGTTGAACACCACCGTCCGCACCGTGTCTAAACCCGACTTTTGGCCCTCTGGCACGCGCTCCGTAATGATATTTTCATTGTCTGAAAGGCGATTCTGAACGCTATTTCCCAACAAAACGCCGATGCGGTGGTTTTTGCCCAATTCACGGGTATAATTAATGGTATTGTTCCAATTGTAGTTGCGGTTGAGCACTTTTTGGTTGCTGGCGCGGCCTTCGCCAGTGCGCTCTGCTCCCTGTATTCCCCTTGGATAAAGCAGGGCGTTTAATAACACATCGCTCTGCGTACGCTGAATATCCATGCCATATTCGGAGCGAATGGTCAAGCCTTCAATTGGCGCAATCTGGGCAAAAAACGTGTTGATATTACGAGAGGTCTTGGCAACGTTTGAATAATTGTTGCGGTAAAAAACTGGATTTGTACCAATATTCAGGGTATTGTTGGGGCCATTGGCAATGCCATTGAAAAGCGAACCGTCGGCCAACTGCACAGGATACGCGGGCAACGCCGACGCAAGGCCATACTGGTAGGAGTTGGCCAATGGCACGGTTTCGTTGGTGATGTCGTTTATCGAAACATTTGCCCCCAATTTCAACATTTTTATGGGCGTATATTCCAAATTTACGCGGCCACTCAACCGCCGCAAGCCTTGCCCAATGACGATACCATCTTCTTTGCGATATGCCCCACTGGCATATACCGACAGCTTGTCATAACCCGCCCCCACACTGAGGGTAGCTTGGTTGAAACCACCCGTTCGCAACGTTTGGTCGAGCCAATTGGTGCGGGTGTTGTAGAGTGTAGTAGAGTCAATGAGTTGATTATCAAAGGCTGCGGGCAATGTGCCCCGCAAAATGCCGTTGGGCAGCAGCGCACTGAGATTGGTTGACTGCGCGGTCAAGCCTGCCCGCACGTTGTTGGCGGCGGCACGCTTCAAGATGTTAAAATGGTCGGCTCCGTTGTCAATAAAATCAACGCGATTGGTGGGGGTATTTACGCCTTGTTGATAACTAAAATCAAATTTGGGTTTGCCCTTTGTCCCTTTTTTTGTTGTGATTAAAATAACGCCGTTGGCCGCCCGTGAGCCGAATAAAATTGAAGCCGAAGCATCTTTTAATACTTCCATTGACTCAATATCGTCGGGATTTATTTCCGAAAGTGGGTTCATGGCAATTCCTCCCGCACCAAAAGCCGAACTATTAACTGGCTGACCATCGATGACAATCAGCGGTTGGGCGTTTGAGTTTATCGAGGCCACGCCGCGCACGTTGATGCGTACCGCGCCGCCAGGCGTGCCACCTGCTTGCGTGATTTGCACGCCCGCGGCCCGTCCCTGCAAAGCTACATCGGGGGTGGCCGCTGTATTGGCCCGAATATCCGCCGATTTTAGCGAGGCAATCGAGCCCGTAACGTCGCGCTTGCGCTGCTCGCCAAAAGCCACGATTTGTACTTCTTGCAGGGTTTTAGTGTCGGGCATTAGGCTGATATTGATGGTGCTTTGGTTGCCTACGCGCACTTCGCGCGCATCGAAGCCTACGTAACTAAAAACCAGCACATTGGCGGCATTTGCGTTGATGCTATACTTGCCGTTGGCATCGGTGGTGGTGCCGCTACTTGTGCCTTTTACGGTGATACTTACCCCTGGCAGTGGGCTGCTATCTTCGCCGTTGATAACGGTGCCATTTACGCGGTTCTGCGCCCAACTGGTGGTCGCAATACTGCACAAAAGCAACAAAAGTCGAATTTGTTTCATATCGTTTTTATTGATTTAATATTTTCAAATTGAATGTATTTTTTACATTAATAAATAAAGTAAAGCCGTTAGCCATTTTACTCAAACATTCTTAATAAAACATAAAAAAATACAAAATTGCAAAAATTTGGTACAAAAATACGCGCTTGAATATTGTTTTTGAAACCACGTACCTCAAAACCACGTTGCTTGCATTTCTATGGTTGGGTAATTATTGCTGGTCAATCGCCGCACCAATGAGGCGGACTTAACCAGCTCATACTCATAAAAATAACGGGCAGTCATTACTTTGCCATTGTAAAAATTTTGGTCGGCTTCGGAGCTTGCGCTGGGCAATGCTTGGATAGCCGCCGTGGCCTGTTTGAGCCACTGCCAAGCCATGACATTGGTGCCAAACATTTCTAAATAAAGTGTGGCATCGGCCATAAATATTTCGGGATTTTGCGGGGCGAGTGCCAAGAGGTGAACGGTGGTGGTTTGTAAATCTGCCAACGATTTTTTTAGCAAGTCGGCCAGTGTGTCCAAAGTAGTATTTTGGGCAGCATCAATGGTTTGTTGCATTTCTTGCATCAAATACTGTAACGCTTTGCCATTTTTTTGCAAAATTTTTCTCCCCAATAAATCAAGTCCATGAATACCCGTGGTTCCCTCATGAATAGGGTGAATACGCGCTTCGCGGTAAAACTGCTCGACGGGGAAGTCGGTGGTGTAGCCCGCTCCGCCCAAGATTTGCACCGCCGCGCTCGTAGTTTGGCAGCACATTTCTGACGGGTAACTTTTGGCAATGGGCGTGAGCAAATCGAGTAGTAGTTCGGCCCGTTCTTTGGTTTCTTCTTCGGCTACGTGCGCCAAATCGCTCCACAAACTGCACTGCAAGAGCAGCGACAGCGCGCCTTCAACCACCGATTTTTGGAACAACAACATGCGTTTTACGTCGGCGTGGCGAATGATGAGCGACTGCGGCTTGGTAGGGTCTTTCTCGGAAACAACACGACCCTGCGGGCGTTCTTTGGCGTATTCGAGCGAGGCGTAGTAGGCCGCCGTACCAATGGCGGCGGCGTTGGTACCTACGCCTACGCGGGCTTCGTTCATCATCTGAAACATATAACTCAACCCTTTGTGCGGCTCGCCCACCAAGTAGCCGTAGCAGTTGTCGTTTGAGCCAACCATCAGGTGGGCAATCGGTGCACCTTTATAGCCCATTTTATGATAAATGCCAGCGGTAATTACGTCGTTATGGACCAATTGCCCGCCGCTATCCCGCTGCTGCGGAACCACAAAAAGCGAGATGCCTTTGGTGCCCACGGGGCCACCTTTTATTTTGGCAAGCATGAGGTGTACTACGTTTTGGCAAGCGTCGTGGTCGCCGCAAGAAATATAGATTTTTTGACCTTTCATTTTGAATACGCCTTCCTGTTCGGTGGGCTCGGCCAGCGTGCTAATGTCTGACAATGAGCTGCCTGCGTCGGGTTCGGTTAGGGCCATGGTGCCTTGCCAGTGGCCGCTGTACATGAGCGGCGTGTAGGTGTCTATGAGCGTTTGCGAGCCAAAGGTTCGGATTAAATTGGCCGCGCCCGTGGTCAAAAACGGAAACACACTCGACGAATAATTGGCCGCCTGAAACACAAACGCCGCTGCCTTGTGGATAAGTCCCGGTAGCTGTTGGCCGCCTTCTTGGTAGCTAAACGGGGCGTTTATCCAGCCGTCGTCGCCGAAGCGTTTTACGACGGCCCTCATGCCTTGATGCACCCTGATTTTACCGTCCACGAGCTGCGGCTCTTGCCGGTCCATTTCGGTGAGTAGTGGCCGTAGCATTTTCTCTGAAATCTGTTCGGCAGCGTCCAAAATCATGTCAAAAGATGCACGGTTGTGGTCTTGAAAGTAGGCGTACTGCGTCAGTTGCTCGACATTGAGTAGCTCGTAAAGGTTAAACTGAATATCACGTTTGGAATAAAACTGCTTGGCCATTTGATGGAAATTTGAATAATTGGCTAAAAAAAAATTACACGGCAGCACTGCCACCGTCAATGGGCAGGGCGTGGCCAGTTAAGAAGCTATTTTGCTCCGAACACAGCCACAGCACGCCCTGTGCTACATCTTCGGGCTGGCCATAACGGCCCATTGGGATAGTTTTCACGAGTTTTTGTTCCAGTTCAGGCGACTGGTCAAACATGCTTTGTACCATAGCCGAGTGCGTAAAAGCGGGGCATATTGCGTTGATTCTGATGTTTTTACGGGCGTATTCAATGGCGGCGGTTTTGGTAAGACCCACCACGGCGTGTTTGGTAGCCGAGTAAATAGAGGCATTGGGCAAAGGCCGCAAACCCGCCACCGAGGCCACATTCACGATTTTGCCGCCGCCCTGCGCCAGCATCTGCTTGATTTCGGCCTGCATGCAATAAAATACCCCGCTGAAATTGACATCAACCGTTTTTTGGAAATCGACCAGCGAAATATCGGCCAAACGCGCCATTTGGCCGCCACCTACGCCCGCGTTGTTGATGGCAATGTCCAGTCTGCCAAAATGCTCGACCGTTACCGCAATGAGCTTATCAACTTGGTGATAGTGGGCCACGTTGGCCTTATAGAATGCCGCCATACCGCCCGCTTTTTGGATAAGTGCCACTGTTTCGTGGCCACCCTCTTCCACAATGTCCGACACCATCACTTTTGCGCCTTCCTTGGCGAACGCCAGCGCCGTGGCGCGGCCTAAACCACCGCCTGCACCCGTGATAACTACTACTTGATTTTGAAATGAAGCCATGATAAATAGTTGATGATTAATGGATTTAGAATAAACTCGTTTGTACTACTTTGGGCAAAATACGGGGCAGTGCAAGGGATAAATTGCAGTGCAGGTTGAGTTGCTCAATCCAGTATTTGGTCAGCTCGGGAGCGTAGGTGTTTTGGCCGCAGTGTACAAAAATATAGGCCGTTTGCAAACCTTTTTCCAACTCTATTTTGAGCAGTTGTACCCACTCGTCCACGCGGGTATAGTCGGTGGGGTGTAGTTCATTGCCCACAAATCGAAGCACAAGCGTGGGAGTAGTGAGGCTCATGTGCAGCACGTCGCGCCGCCCCGCCACGTCCGAAATAACCGTACCAACGCCAAAGTTATGCAGCATTTGCAAGGTTTGCGCCCAAATTGGTTCTTGAAACCACTTTTCGTGCCTAAACTCCACCGCAATCGGAAATTTGGCAGGAAGTTGTTGCAAAAACTGCTCCAGCACGTCTATTTTCCAGGGGCCAAAATAAGGGGGCAATTGCAAAAAGGTAGTCCCTAAGTTTTGACCCAAACCCAAAACAGCCTCCGTAAATATTTGGATAAGCAACTCGCTACCAGTCAATTGCCGCTCGTGGCTAATTTCTTGCGGCCATTTTGGGCAAAACCGAAAATCGGGTGTTACCGCTTCTTTCCAGCGGGCTATGGTAGCCGCGCTGGGCATTTGGTAGTGCGTTACGTTGAGTTCGATGGTGTTAAACTGCCGCGCGTAGTGGCACAAAAAATCTTTTTCTTTGGCTGCTGTGGGGTAAATCTTGCCTACCCATTCTTTATTTGACCAAACGGGCGGACCAACATACACTTGTTTTTGGGCCGTTGCTTCGCGGGTAGCATCGGCAAGTACGCCCGTCGTAAAAGGGTGATTGGGGGGCAATCTGAAATCTACCCCCGAAATATCTGCTATTTTCCCGAAGTCCATAAACGAGTATTTGCAATTTGAAAAAGTTGCAAAAATGAGGGTTTTTCAAATTTGCTCAAAATAGCGCCTGCGCTCCCAGTCGGTTACGCTTTTGTTGAAGGCTGCTTGCTCGGTACGATAAAAATGAGCGTAGTGCTGCACGACTTCCGTGCCAAAGGTATTTTTGGCAAAAGTACTGTTTTCAAACAAGGTGGTAGCTTCGGCCAGGCTATAAGGTACGCGAGGCAAGTGAGCGGCAGCGTAAATATCGCCCTCAAAAATGGCGGGGGGGGGCATTTTGTTTTTTAGACCGTCCAAACCCGATGCCAATAGCGCCGCAAACGCCAAATACGGGTTGCAGTCGGCCCCTGGAATGCGGCACTCAATACGCAGGCTTGCTCCGCTTCCCACCACCCGAAAGCCCGCCGTGCGGTTGTCGTAGCTCCAGGCCAGCCGCGTGGGCGCCCATGAGCCATCGGCGTAGCGTTTGTAGGAATTGACGGTGGGCGCGTAAAATACCATCACGTCGGGCGCGTGGGCAATGCACCCACCCAAAAACCACCGAAACACTTCGGACCCTTCTACTGGGCCAATTTTGTGCTGCCCCGCAAAAGCATTTTGACCGTTTTGCCACAAACTAATGTGGATGTGCGAACTCGACCCCGCACCCTCGGCGGCAAACTTGGCCATGAACGTAACGCTCAAACCCATGCTATCGGCTACTTCTTTGAGGCATTGTTTATAAATAACGTGGCGGTCGGCCATGGTTAGCATTTCGGCGTAGCGCACGTTGAGTTCGTGCTGGCCCAAGCCCCACTCGCCCTTGGAGGTTTCTACGGGTATGCCCGACTGCTTCAAATGTTTACGAACTTTGGCCGTAAAAGGCTCGGTGCGCGTGCCTTGCAACAAATGATAATCTTCCAAATACCAACCTACGGGGCGCAAATCTTGGTAGTGCTGCTCGTGGGCTTGGCGGTAGCTGTTTTCAAAAACGTAATACTCCAGCTCGGAAGCAGCAAATGGCTCAAAGTCTTGATTTTTGGCTATTTGGAGTTGTTTTTGAAGAATAGAACGCGGCGCAATGCTGATGAGGCTGTGCGTTTTTTCGTCCATGATGTCGCACAGTACCAAGGCCGTTTTATCCAGCCACGTGGCTACTCGCAGCGTCGTGAGGTCGGGTAAGAGGTGAAAATCGCCGTAGCCCAGTTCCCAATTGGCAAAATCATAGCCCGGCACTGGCTCCATCTGTATATCGGTAGTGAGCAAGTAGTTACAGCCGTGTGTGCCGCTCTTGGAAACACTTTCCACAAAAAACTCGGCATCAAAACGCTTGCCCATCATGCGCCCGTAGTGGTCCGAAAACCCAACTACTACGGTTTCGATGGTTTCTTGCTCTACACAGTGGCGCAGTTGGTTGAGGGTCAAAAGTCCTTTGATGGCGGTCATATTGCAGTAATTTCAACAAATCTAATAAAAATTGCACGGACAGAAGCGACCCAACGCCATATTTGACTACACCCTAAGTAGATTTGCCGTAATTTGTATTTTGTTTTATTACAAACTATCCCGCTTTACCTGAATGATTCACCGTTTCATTTGCTTTGTAATTTGCTATTTTTTTGGCACTTTTCTATTTGCCCAATCCGACACCACCATCACGCTGCGGGCCATTACGGGGCTACAATACGACCTGCCGAGGTTTGCCGTAAAACCCAATCAAACAATAACGATATTGCTCAAAAATGACGACGATATGGCGCACAATTTGGTGATAGTCAAACCCAATACGCGCCTCGATGTAGTAGCCGCCGCGCTGAAATTGGAATCAAAAGGCCCCGCGTTTAATTATGTGCCAGCATCGCCCAACGTGCTGGTTTTTAGCAAAATACTAATTCCCAACGAAACCGAAACGCTCACCTTCAAAGCACCCGCAAAAGAAGGTGCTTACCCGTACGTGTGTACTTACCCAGGCCACGGCTACGTGATGTACGGCGCCATGTACGTAACCACCAAGCCACTGCCACCGCTGGCCAAAGATGCCAACGTGCCGCCCAGCAGGCAGGCCGAAGAGGCCGCCCACGCCCACCAGCACGAAGCCCCATCTCCGCACCCTTTCGCGCGCGAATACCCGTTGCTCTACCGTACTTTTATGCCCGACTGCGGCCCTGCGGCCATTGCCGTGGCGTTGTCGCCTACTCACAGCTACTGCTTCGACGCGGGCAAATGCTACTTACGCTACGCCTGGACGGGGGGCTTTATTGACAACACCGACCACTGGAAAGGCAACGGCAACGCACTCGCTAAAATAGAAGGCCAAGTCTATTTTCAAGACCAAGCCGAGTTCCCAATTCGGATTGGAGCAGCCGAAAAATTGCCAAAAGTACGCTTTAAAGGGTATAGTTTGACCAAAAGATTGCCCACCTTCAAGTACACTTTGGACGACATAGAGGTAAGCGAAACAGTGCAAAGTTTGCCCCAAGACGGAGGGCTGACGCGCACGTTTGTGTTTGCCAAGCCACTGCGCGAATTGATCTATTTTATGGTGCAAGATGAGCGCGTTTTGGTAACGGTTTGGCCCGCAAAAACCAAAACCAAAACCAAGTTCCAAATTCCCAAAGGCACTCAAAAAGTGGTGGTTACGACAAAAAAGAAGTAAACAGCACCAACGCTACCCGTAACCTTTTTGACGCTAAGCCAAGACTCGTTTTTTTTAAAAACTTTGGAAACTTGAAACCTTTTTGAAGTTTCCAAAGTTCTACTCTCAGAAAAGCTAAAAAAAAGCGTGAGAGAGCGAATATTAGAAAAAGCCAATGATTTATTTTTTCGTTACGGAATTAGATCCGTAACCATGGATGACATTGCGCGGGAGTTGGGTATTTCCAAAAAAACAATTTATCAACATTTTGAAGACAAAGATGCCATTGTTTCGGCAGGGGTAGAGGCGCATTTCGGGTGCGAGCGTACCGACTCCGAGCGAATGCAAGCCGAAGCCCCCGACCCCATTGCCGAGGTGGTGATGGCCTCCGAACAAATGCGCCAAGTGATGACGGGCATGAACCCCTCAATGGTGTTTGACCTCAAACGTTACTATCCCCGCGCTTGGGCTTCGTTTATGGAGTTTAAAGATGGTTTTGTGTTGGACTTGATTCGCAAAAACCTGCGCAAAGGCATTGACATGGGTCTTTATCGCGCCGACCTAAACGTGAGCGTTTTGGCCAGGTTGAGAAACCAAGAAATTGAACTGGGTTTTGACCCAGACATCTACACGCCCAGTCAATTTAACCCGCTCGACGTTCAGCTTGCCCTCCTCGACCATTTTATTCGGGGCGTAGTAACACCGCAAGGACTCAATTTGTACGAAGACTATTTGTACAAACGTCTTTCGTTGCCCGCCTTTACGGGAACGGTATCCAATCCGCTGAAAACAAACCAATTATAATCTTTTAACGGCCATGATTTCTTATTTTAAAACCACTTGATTATGAATAAATACAAACTACTATTTTTGGCAACCCTGCTCTTGTTGGGTGGCGTTGCCCACAGCCAACAGCGGCTCACACTCGACGAAGCCATTAAATATGGCATATCTCACAACGTAAACATCAAAAACGCCCAAACCGATGCCGCCAGTGCCAGTAGCCGTATCGGCGAGATTCGGGCCGTGGGTTTGCCACAATTGAACGCCAGTATTTCGCTCATAGACAACCTCATCATTCAGCGGGCATTTTTGCCAGCAGTCTTTTTTGACCAAAAGGCAGCAGCAGATGCTCCTCCTATTGCGGTTCAATTTGGGGTAAAATACGCGGGAAATGCGGGGGCGCAACTGAATCAAATGCTGTTTAATGCCCAATGGTTGTTGGGTTTAAAAGCGGCGGAATCCTATCGTGTATTGGCGCAAAAAGGCGTGGCGCAATCGAAAGTAAACGTTACCGAAAACGTGGCCAAGGCTTACTACGGCGTGTTGATTGCCGAAGAACGCAGCAAATTGCTCGACTTGAACATCGCACGTTTGGACTCAACCATGCGCGAAATGTCGGCAATGAACAAAAGCGGTTTTATCGAAAAAATAGACGTAGATCGCTTGGAGGTTTCTTTGAATAATCTTAAAACCGAAAAGCAAAAAGTGTTAAACTTGGTGCAGTTGAGCCACTATTTGCTCAAATTTCAGATGGGTATGCCGCTCGAAGAAACCCTGCAACTCAGCGACCGCATCGGCGAGGCCGACGTAGCACGCATTGAGATAGAAGCCAAAACCGCCGAAGACGGCAAACTTGAATACGACCAACGCATTGATTATTCCATTTTGAAAACCAACTTACAACTGGCCGAAATGGACGTGGAAAACAACAAACGGGGCTACTATCCAACGGTGACGGCCTTTGCGGGCTATGGCTACAACACTGGGCGAAATACCTTCGGCGAAGTTTTTGGCTCGCCTTGGTTTAATAATGCCAACCTTGGACTGAGTATAAACGTACCGATTTTTGACGGGTTTGCTAAAAAATACAAAATTCAGCAAGCGCGTTATACGGTTCAAAAAACCAAACAAAGCATTGGTTTGGTGGAGCAAACCATTGATTTGCAAATTAAAAGTGCCAGCGTAACAATTATGAACGGACTGGAAACGCTCAAAACCCAAAAACGCAACCTCGAACTGGCGCAAGAAGTGCTGCGGGTGTCAAAAATTAAGTACAAAGCAGGTGCGGGGTCAAACCTTGAAGTTACCTCGGCCGAGTCGAGTTTGAAAGAAGCCCAAACCAATTATTTTGCGTCGCTCTACGATTTGTTGTTGGCCAAGGTGGATTTGGACAAGGCGAAGGGGAAGTTAAACCAAGCCCCCTAACCCCCAGCGGGGCAGATAATGAAATAAACTTAAAATTTAGCTGAAAAACAATATTATGACTACCAACTTAAATCTCACAAAAATAAAGACACTATTTAATATGCAATTCTTCAAAATTGCTTTACTAATGTTCCCCCTCTGGTGGTTAGGGGGCTGCTCAAAATCCACTGACAATTCGCTGGCTGGCAAAAAAACGCAACTGGCCGAAATGAAGGCGCAAGCCAAAGATTTGGCCGCCAAAATAACAACGCTCGAAGCCGAAGTCAAGGCGGCAGACCCAAGTATGCGTGCAGCCGAAAAGGTAATACCCGTTATCACAAAAGAACTGGTAGCGCGTAATTTCCGCAGTTTTATCGAATTGCAAGGCTCGGTTGAAACCAAAAACACGGCCACGGCCACCCCACGCATGGCAGGAACATACACAGTGGTATATGTGAAAGAAGGCCAAAGCGTGAAAGCAGGACAACTGCTGGCCAAAATCGACAACGCCATCTTGCAAGACCAAGTTTCGGCTTTGAAACAACAAATGGAATTGGCCAATACGGTTTATGAAAAGCAAAAAGGGCTCTGGGACCAAAAAATTGGCACCGAAATCCAATATTTGCAAGCCAAAAACAACAAAGAATCGCTGGAGAAAAACCTGGCCGTACTCAAAACACAAGGTGGCATGTATAACGTGTATGCGCCCATTAGCGGAGCTGTGGAGCGGGTCATGGCCAAAACAGGTGAGATTGCCGCGCCAGGAATGCCGCTGGCGAGTATTATCAATTTGGGTAGCCTTAAAGCCACCGCCAACGTGCCAGATACGTATTTGAGTCACGTTAAAATGGGCGATGCCGTAAAAGTGAAATTACCTGATTTGGGTCGTGAAATCAACGCGCGCATTACATTTATCAGCAAGTTGATTAACGCCGCCAACCGCACCTTTAAAATCGAAGTGGCCATTCCGAGTAGCAGCGATATTAAACCCAACATGGTTTCGGTGTTGAACATCGCCGACATCAACAAAGCCAACGTGCTCGTGATTGAGCAAAACTACATTCAAAGTACCGAAGACGGCGACGTGGTGTATGTGGCCGTAATAGAAGGTAACAAGAAAGTGGCCAAAGCCCGCAAAGTAACAACGGGTGTGAGCTACAACGGCGAAATCGAAATTACATCGGGCTTGCAAGCAGGCGATTTAATCGTAACAGAAGGCTACCAGGACTTGGTAGATGGGCAGATTATTAGTAGCCCCCTTACCCCCACAGGGGGACAATAATCAATATTGAAATATTGAAAAAAAATAAATAAAATATCAACTAAAATTCCCCCTCTGGGGGTTTGGGGGCTATGACAACTTTACAAGACTTCAAAATCACACGCTGGTGCTTGGAAAACAAGACGACCGTGTATTTATTTACGGCGATTATTTCGCTGACTGGGTTGTACGTGTATTTCACGATGCCCAAAGAGCAATTTCCAGAAATTGCGGTGCCAACCATCATTGTTTCAACGATTTATCCTGGGGCGAGTCCGTCGGATATTGAAACGATTATTACCAAACCGCTCGAAAAACAAATCAAAGCAGCCAGCGGGGTTACAAAAATCAAATCCAATTCGATTCAAGATTTTTCGTTGATTACCATTGAGTTTAATACGGGTATCACGCCCCAAATTGCCAAACAGCGGGTGTCTGATGCCGTGGACAAGGCATTGGTAAACTTACCCAACGACCGCAAATCAGACCCATCGGTGCAGGCGGTGAATTTTTCGGAATTCCCGATTATGAACATCAACCTGGCGGGCAACTATTCGCTAAAAAAACTCAAAATTTATGCCGACCAGCTCAAAGATGAGATAGAATCTCTGCCCGAAATCACCCGCGTTGACATTGTGGGTGCGCTTGACCGCGAAATTCAGATTAACCTTGATTTGTACAAAATGCAAGCCGCTGGGGTGTCTTTTTATGACATTCAGAATGCCATTCAAGGCGAGAATATCAATGTGTCGGGCGGCGAACTGAACGTGGACAACGTGCGCCGCAACTTGCGCGTGGTGGGCGAATTTAAAGATGTAAATCAGTTGAACAACGTCATCATTCGTTCTTCAACGGGTGCCACGCTCAAACTGGCCGAAATAGCCGAAATAAAAGACGGCTACGCCGAAAAACAAAGCTACGCCCGCTTGGACGGCAAGACCGTAATTACGCTCAACGTAATCAAACGTGGCGGCGAAAACCTGATTGTTGCGGCAGATGCCATCAAGAGTATATTGAAAAAATACGAAGAAACCAAATTTCCAGACGGCCTCAAGGTGAGTTTGACCAATGATGCATCTATCAAAACCCAAACCCAGTTGAACGACCTGCTGAACACCGTAATCTTGGGTTTTATATTCGTAGTGTTGGTGCTGATGTTTTTTATGGGTGTGCAAGATGCCATTTTTGTTGGGCTTTCGGTGCCGCTTTCTACGTTGGTTGGGTTTGTGCTGTTTCCCATCATTGGTGGGGCCTTTGGCATTGTTTTTACCCTCAATACAATGGTGCTATTTGCCTTTTTGTTGGGCCTTGGCATAGTGGTTGACGATGCCATTGTGGTGATCGAAAATGCCCACCGCGTTTATAATTCTGACAAAACACTGACCCGAAACCAAGCCATTTCTTATGCCGCTGGCGAGGTTTTTGTGCCTGTATTAACGGGAACACTCACCACAATTGCCCCATTTTTGCCGCTGCTTTTTTGGCCAGGTATTGTGGGTGAATTTATGAAATTCTTGCCGCTGACGCTCATTATCACGCTGTTCGCTTCGCTTTTTGTAGCCTATGTTATGAACCCCGTTTTTGCCTCGTCGTCATTGAAGCGTACCGAAGAATATGCCAATGAAGACAAATCGTTCCGGTCTATCCGCACGCCGCTTTTGGTACTTATCGGTCTATCGGCTATTGGCTATCTGGTAAATTTTGGTATCGGCAATTTGTTTGCATTTATCACAATACTGTATATATTCAATCATTATGTGCTTACGCCCTACATGATTATTCCGTTTCAGAACAACGTTTTTCCCCGCCTGAAAAACGGCTATCGTAAACTCATTTCGTGGCTCATCACGGGCGCACGGCCTTACGTGGCCTTTGTGGGGGTAATAGTGTTGTTTATCGGCACCATCGTTTTAACAGGAATCGTGAAACCCAAATCGGTTTTCTTTCCAAGTGGTGATCCCGATTTTGTGTACGTATATTGTGTAATGCCGCAAGGAACCGATGCCGCCAAAACCAACGAAACCATGAAAGTATTGGAAGATCGTGTGTATAGCGTCATTGGCAAAAATAGCCCTATTGTCGAGTCTATCATTACCAATATTGGTATCAATGCAGGCGACGCTTTCAACCCCGACCGTACCATTGTGCCCCACAAAGGCAAAATTACGGTGGCTTTCAAAGATGTAGAAGATCGCGTCCATTATGGCATTTCGACCGCCGACTTATTGGCCCAAGTGCGCGAAAAAGTAAAAGGAATCCCTGGCGCTCAAGTAACCGCCGAACCCGAAAGTACCGGCCCGCCAACTGGTAAGCCCGTTACGATTGAGATTGCGGGCGAGGATTTTGGTAAGCTGGTAAACCTCACGGCCAACGTCAAAAATGCCATCGTGAAAGCGGGTATTCAAGGTATTGAAGAGCTAAAATCGGACTTGGTATTGAACAAACCCGAAATCGTGATTGACATTGACCGTGAGCGTGCCGCCCGCGAGGGCATCAGCACGGCGCAGATTGCGATGCAGATTCGGGGGGCGTTGTTTGGCAACGAAGTGTCTAAATTTCGCGACGACAAAGACGACTACCCCATTATGGTGCGCCTCAAGCAAGACGACCGTAGCCAAATTGAGAAACTGTTGAGTATGAACGTTGTGTATCGCGACATGAACCTCGGGGGCGTGCTGCGCCAAGTGCCGTTAAGTGCTTTGACAAACATCAGGTATTCAACTACTTATAGTGGTATCAATCGCAAAAACCAAGAGCGCGTTGTTACCCTTTCGTCCGATGTTTTGGGTGGTTTTAACCCAAATGAAGTAAACGCTCAAATCCAAGAAGTGGTAGATGGCGTTGAAATTCCGCAAGGCTACAATGTGCGTTTGGGTGGCGAGCAAGAAGAGCAAGCCAAGTCGTTGAGCTTCTTGGGCGTGGCTTTTCTGGGTGCTATCTTACTGATTTTCTTGATATTAGTGCTGCAATTCAACTCATTGAGCAAGCCGTTTATCATTTTCTTTACGGTAATTTTCAGTTTGATAGGGGTATTGCTGGGCTTCATGATTACGGGCAAAACCATGTCCATCATCATGACGGGTGTGGGTATTTTTGCACTGGCAGGTATCGTAATCAAGAACGGTATTTTGCTCATCGAGTTTACCGAAGAGCTCAAAGGGCGCGGAATGCCCACGCGCGAGGCCCTCATCGAAGCGGGTGCGGCACGTCTTACGCCCGTTTTGCTCACTGCCTCGGCCTGTATTTTGGGTTTAGTGCCACTGGCTATTGGTATGAACATCAACTTTGTAACGCTCTTTACCCATTTCGACCCCGAGTTTTTCATTGGTGGTTTCAGTGCCGTTTTCTGGGGTTCGTTGGCTTATACAATTATCTTCGGTTTGAGCTTCAGTACCGTGCTTACCTTGGTTATGGTGCCCGCCATGTACTGGATGATTGAGCGTGCTAAAAATCGTTTTGGCAAGAAAGACAGCTTTGCTCGTTTACAGGCAGAACACGCTGTTGAACTTATAATGAGCGGTGTTGACGGAGTAACCTCGACCAATGGCAACGGAACTAAATCGAAAAAAGAAGTAGCCTCGTAGGTAGTACAAAAAATTAGGAAATAATTTTGAAGGTTTATAGAAGATTGGTTAAAAAAAGCCGTCCCGATGGGGGCGGCTTTTTTTGGCGGATTTGCAACGATAGGTTGGGTGTTTGTACTTAGTCAATCCCGCGTTATAAAGGAACACTATTGCTTGTCTTTCATTTCAGCTTTCTCCAAGCGTAGCGTTAGATTCTCAATGAGCAAATCTCGGTTTTTGAGTTCTAAGCGCAGTTTCTCTATTTCATGCATCAATTCCTTGCCATCATTATAATTTGCTTTATTACCATTACCTCCTGCAAGTACGCTTGTCTGACTACAGTTTTCAAAAAAATTAGAAATGGTATCATCAAAACCCAATAATTTAGAAACAGATATGCCGAATACGTTGGCTATCTGATCTAACCTCGATAGTTTTATATCTGTGTGGTCTCTTTCTATTTCTCCGAAGGCAATTTCCGACATCCCCAGCATTGATGCCATATTGGCTTGGGTTAGGTTTTTGAGGTCTCTTATGGCTCGTATTTTTTCTCCGACTTTCATAGCTTTAGAAAATATATAGTTTGACAATAGTATTTATATAAGTAGTTAAGTATAAATAAACGACACTTTTTTTAAAATATGGCTAACTTTGCTTCATGTTACATATATCAGATCTTCCTTTGGAAGAAAAACAGACTTTAGAATCAGGAAAGCAAAATG
>Ga0105046_10000333_pt1 | contig 63774 bp, 49 predicted proteins | sample MAT03_FD_78385 | JGI IMG/M metagenome (GOLD analysis project Ga0105046, IMG submission 78385) | Freshwater microbial communities from Lake Fryxell liftoff mats and glacier meltwater in Antarctica - MAT-03 (megahit assembly) | ecosystem: Environmental > Aquatic > Freshwater > Ice > Liftoff...
CGAGTTGTTAATTCGTGCATAAGAGATTTTCACTCTCTGGCTTCTTCTATTTTATTAAAAGAACTATATTTACCATTCAGGGCACACACAGCGCCTAAGCCCAATTTTTTGCGTGTTAACGCTTAAATGTATAAATTAGACAAGCAAAAAACTGAGGCCTAGGAATTAGAATTTTCGGACCCACGGTAACAGTCCGCAGATAAACTTATGTCTTTTCCCATTTCCCTTAACTGAGCATTCCTCTACTCAGATTTTTCGCGAAGAGCAAATTTCCCCAGCAAATCCTGTGCCTGTAATTATTCGACAAACAGCGGCATACAGAAGACAAAATTTAATTGTCTTAATCAAATATTTCATACTTTAGCAATGGACCTGCTGCGCATAGTATTTGCAATATATCGTAACAATGAAGTATATAAGACGTTTTTTTATTGGCCTGATGGCTTTGCTTCTCTTATCTGGAGCAATTGTATATGTGCTAATTACCTTTTATAAAAAGGAACTCGCCAACCTTTTAAGAGAGAATTTAAAAGTAAATTATGGTCTGGACCTGAAAGTGCAGGACGTTACAGTGACGTTTTTTGATAACTGGCCGCATGCTTCTGTAAAACTTAAAAATGTTTATTTGGCAAATACGATCAATCCAAGTAAGTCCGGCCCTTTATTAAAAGCTGAATCCATCTCGCTTTCGTTTAACATGCAGAGAATGATGCATAAGGAATTTATTGTAAAATATATTTCCATAAACGGTGCAGATATAAACCTGGTGAGGAATGCAGATGGTACAAAAAATTTTCAGTTTAAAAAGCAGGCACATGATACCGTAAAACACAAGGGAATTATTTTCGAGATCAACAAGATCGCAATCGAGAATGTAAATTTTAAGTTCATTAATAACGAGCGCAAACAAAATGTTGCAATGCGTTTTGTAGATGTCGCTATCCGCCTAAAACAATATTCTGATGGATTTAAAGCCGGTATCACCGGGCAAACTTTAGTGGAAGAGCTTTTGTTCAATGAAAAGAACGGAGCCTTCCTTAAAAACACAAGAACGATTCTCGACCTGCAACTAAATTATCTGAATGAAACCAATGCTATTTGTATTTACTCCCCTTCGAAGGTGGAGATTGAGGGCCACGACTATCAAATCACTTCGTTGATAAAACTTGGAGAGAGCAGGAAACTCGCTCTTCGGATCGAGAGTACAAAAATAAAAGTTGAAAGAGTGGTGGCCATCCTTACTCCAAAAATGCGGCAAGTGCTTTCTAATTTTGAGGTGAAGCGGCCTATCGACGCAAAAATTTTAATAGTGGCTAACCTGGGTGAAAAAGAGGATCCTGTAATTATCGCTGATATTATAGGAAACAATTGCGACCTTGCTATTGGTAACAGTAAAATTCCCTATTCAGGATTAAATTTTCGAGGCACAATCCGTAGTCTTGATTCTACGGGGCAGCGTGGTGATATTGACCGGGCTTCCGTCGTTTTTAGTCCGATCACAGGAAGAGTTTATGATTTCCCCTTTACTGCAACTGTGCAGGTGAACAACCTCTCCAACCCGGATATTTGTATTGAAGCCGGCCTGCTTATTGAGCCCAATAAAATTCCATATCAACTTTCAAAAGATTTTATTCTAAAAGGAACTGCTACAGCAAACGTAAAATACAAAGGGCCGACGAATCAATTGAACAAGTCAGATTTTTTGAAGAGCCCAATGGAATTGTCAGCAACGGTTACCTTTAACAACTTAAGTTATAAAGAACTAAACAGACCATACACTTACAGGGTGAATGGTAAGGCCACCATAAACAATAAGGACATTCAGTTTGATAATTTATTCGTGAAGACTGATATGGCGGACGCCCGGGTGAAGGGCAAAGCAGAAGGTTTTGTGCCTTATGTTTTTGGATTTGCCAAAGGATTTAAAACCACAGTTTCGGCAAGTACAGATCTGTTAGACCTCAATCCTCTTTTTTTAAATAGTGAGACTATTTCTGAAACACCCTCTTCCTCTTCGTCTTCATCGGGAGATAAGTTAAAAAAGGTGGATCAGAGTAAATTCGAGTTCGACATAAAATTATTTGCAAATCGGCTGAGCGTTCGTAAAGTGGAGGCTTCGAATGCAAAGGTAGAGATGACCTATAAAGGTAATTCGTTAGATATTAAATCCGCTTCGATAAATACTTGTGACGGAAAGCTTATGATAAAGGGGCTTGTAGAGGATTTTAGCAAAGTAAATGTCGAGGTAAAAATACAAGATGTCGACGTAAAAAAATTATTCGATCAGTTTGAAAATTTCGGACAAGACGCTATAGTCAGCAGCAACTTGAAAGGGATCATGTCTGTTGATGCTAAGTTTAAAACAACTCTCGATGCAAAAATGAATTTGAAGCCTGAGAGCATGGTTTGTGATGCAAAGCTTAAGCTGGTGAATGGCCACCTGATTAATTATGAACCGGTTCAAAGCCTTTCTAATTTTCTTTTTAAAAATAGAGATTTTAATGACATAGCCTTCAGTGAGCTTAACGAGCGTTTCAAATTAAGGGGTTATGAAATGCAGATCGACGAGCTTGAAATCGGCTCCAATGTATTGAACCTCTACGTAGTGGATGGACTTTATCATTTTAAAGGCAATTCCAATATAAACATTCTCATCCCCTGGAGCAATTTAAAAAAACGAGGGAAGAACTACATTCCTAAAAGCTCAGGGGAAAGTGCTGAAAGCACAAAAGGGGTAAAACTGAACTTCAATGGTCCGAGTAAAAAAATGAAAATCAGCTTTGGACACAAAGAGCAGACAAAGATCTTCTCGTAGAAGGGCCGTTCGTACAGCCTAGAAACAAATCACCTCTAAAAGGATAAAAACCCAATCAAGCTCTTTAGCAGCGACCTATAAAATGCAACAACTCTCCTCATGGCTAAACTTAGTTTTTCCTTGCAATGCCCTTAAACACTTCTGGCCAATACATTTTGAACCCTTCGCGGCTTCCAACCCGAACAATAATAAGATTTTTTTCAGGATACATGTAAAGGTATTGCCCGAAAAGTCCTTGCGCGAAAAAGTCACCTGAAGGTTTAACTATATGGGAGTTTGGAATTTCGGCATAGGGATCTATGTAATAAGGTTTTTGTACCTCAACACTGTCTTTAGCTGGAAGATAATCACGCGTATGCCACCATTGGTTGGAATACACGAAATCATTTTTTCGTTAAGAAAATAAATAGGCTTGTTTTATCCAGTTCTCGGATATTATTTGCTTACCGTTCCAGACCCCTTTATTCAGATAAAGTCTTCCAATTTTTGCGTAGTCAATGGCCCTGCCGTTAATGCAACAAAAAGCTTTTTCGGTTTTGTTTTTTTTGCTGTCTATGCTCCAGCTGGCATTAAACTCCATTCCCAGCGGAGCCCACAATTTTTCCTGCAAATAAGTGGTAAGGGGTTTTGCTGTTGCTTTTTCAATGATCATGCCGAGTAACTGAGTGTTCAGACTCATGTATCGGAAATGTTTTCCAGGAGCTTCTTCCGTTTTCAGGTGCTTCAGGTATTTTTTTATGTTGGTCCCGTAATAGTATTTAGCAACATCCCCGAACGGATTAAAATAATTTTCATTGAATTTAATTCCAGAGCGCGTATCCAAAAGATGCTGTATGGTCACGTTTCCGAAGTCTTTTTTATCGAGAAAATCAAGGTAGTTCGTGATGGACTCCTCTGTGCTTTTAATATAACTTTCGTCCATTGCTATTCCAAGGAGTGCAGAAATAAAAGACTTAGACATGGAAAATGTTGTGCTAATATTCGACTTGTCTTTATGCGGGCTATACCATTCGTAAAGGATGCTGTCACTGCGGATCACTATAAAGGCAGCGGTTCTTGTTTTTTTCAAGGCGTCTTCAAACAAATATTCTTTTCCTTTTTTGGTGATTGTTTTCGGAAGGCGAAGACGTTTACTATCGCTGCCATTCGTAAAATAAAAAGGTTCAGCGGAAGCTTCTAGTTCTTTCTTTGGGAACTTTTTGTAATCACGCGTGTCGGCAAAATTGTAGAAAGAAAATCTTCCAACATGGCAGGAGTGAAATAGTACAGACGAAAGTAGCAGTAAAACAAACCCCCTCATTATTTGAAATAGCTATTTAAAGGCTCATCGATTGTTGAATTAGGCTGGTTAATCTTTAGAAGCTCACAAACTGTCGGAGCAATTTGTGTGATGGTAACATACCTGAAAGATTCGCCTTTTTTTATTCCTGCGCCGTAAAATAAAACCGGAACATGTGTATCGTAATTGTGGCCAGCCCCATGTGTTGTGCCTTTGTTGCTATGATCCATCCAAGCAGGGTTGTAAACAAAACACACGTTGCCACTGAGTTTATGGTTGTACCCATTTTGCAAAAGCGCTTTTAGGTCATTTCCCTTAAACGCACCATTTTTAAGTACTACAGAAGGATATGCTTCCATTACACCTTTTATGCCGACTAAAAAATTACAGAGGCGCTGTTCGACGGCATCTTTGTCAAGTTTCAGTTCTGCTATCCTTGCCTCGTTCAAAAAAACCTGTTCGCTTGTAACCTCGGCCAACAAAATTGAATCGCCATAAGTAGTTTTAAAATGACTTTTAATTTCTCCGGCAATTTGGTCTCCATAAATATAACCTGCCGGAATTTTATTATCTATCAAATGATTTGGCACATCTGCTGCCCCGTGGTCAGCCGTAAGAAAAACGACGTATTTATTTTTGCCCACTTCTTTGTCAAGTGTATTTAAGAGATGTTCAATGTCCTTATCTAATTGAATGTAGATGTCCTCTACTTCAATTGAGCGTGGACCAAAGGCGTGTCCCACCGCATCAGGAGCTGAAAAGCTAATGGCGAGAAGATCTGGCTCTTTGTCTTTTCCTAAGCCTTCATTGATCAAACAGGCAATAGCAGCATCTTTTGTAATTGTATTTCCATAAGGGGTGTACATAAAAATATCGCCAAATTTATTTTGTTCCAGTGCTTTTTTCAGATCATATGGGAAGGTCGGTTTTTTAGTGTCTGAATTTAAAACCGTTTCATAAGCATTATCATCGGCTAATGAGTTCGAATAGGTTTCAATAGGGTAATAAGTTTTCCATTCGTTCGGAATATATAATTTAGAAGACGTTTTTGCATTAAAGTCCTGCATCCATTTTGGGAGTTCAGGCACATACCAGCTCGATGTTACGAAAGCGCCGGTTTTCGAATCAAGAAAAAAAGCAGCATTAGCGGCATGGCCCGCTGGAAGAACAGCACTGCGGTCTTTAAGCGCAATGCCAAAGACTTTCGATTTTTTAGAGGTACTCAATTTTAATTCATCGCCAATGGTAGAGCTCAGCTGATTTTTTGGAGACACGCGTCCTTTTTTATTTTCCGTGCCAACAGGAGTTACAGATGTATCCTCCACGCAGTAAATCTGTCTACCGCTTTTTTTATCGTACCAGTTATTTTCTATGATGCCATGAATGCGTGGCGTAGTGCCGGTGTAAACGCTGCTGTGGCCAGGACCCGTAACGGTAGGGATGTAATTGTAATGCGCATTCCTGAAATAAAAACCTTCACCGGCAAGTCTTTTAAAGCCGCCATTTCCAAAGCGTTCCCAATAACGGTAAATATAATCGTTGCGCATTTGATCAACTACTATTCCAACCACAAGTTTTGGTTTATCGGTAGTTAAAGTTTGTTTGTGGTTTTGTGCCTTTGCAGAAAATGAAGTTAGCACGAGAAAGATCATGCTAAGACGGAATAAATTTTTTGTCATTAGTCTAATTTTTGAAAAATAGAATTGTTACTGATGTATTCCGGCACAAGGTCTTTCATCCTTTGAACAATAAGTTCATTGTTTTGCGTCTCGAACGATTTAATGAGTTCTTCTATGATCACTTTTACATCTATGTAATCGTACTCCCTGACTTTTCCAATCAAAATTTGGCTATGGTGCGTAGGCAAAGTATTTTCATTATTGGCAAGAAGCTCCTCAAAGAGTTTTTCTCCCGGCCTTAATCCTGTGTATACAATACTGATGTCTTTTCCTTCTTTCATGCCAACGAGCAGAATCATTTTACGCGCCAGGTCAACAATCTTAATCGAGTCACCCATATCAAATACAAAAATCTCCCCTCCTTTTCCCATCGAGAAAGCTTCCAGTACTAGTTGGCTCGCTTCAGGTATGGTCATAAAGTAACGTGTGATGTCGGGATGCGTGATTGTGATCGGTCCGCCTTGTTCAATTTGTTTTTTAAATCGTGGAATCACAGAACCACTGGAACCGAGCACGTTTCCGAAACGGGTGGTAATAAATTTTGTATCTGAATTTTTTCCGAGACTCTGAATATAAATTTCGGCAATGCGTTTACTCGCACCCATCACGTTGGTTGGATTCACGGCCTTGTCCGTACTTACAAATACAAAACGCTCCACTTTATGCTCGTGGGAAAGGTCTGCAAGTGTTTTTGTTCCCAATACATTTGTGAGAATTGATTCTGAGGGATTATTCTCCATCATGGGAACGTGTTTATAAGCGGCGGCATGAAAAACAATCTGCGGCTTAAACGTTGCGAATACATTTTGCACGCGGTCGTGATTTCTCACATCGGCCATGATTACCTCGTAAGGCGGTTTAATAAGCCGATCTGAAAATTCCAGGTCCAATTCGTGCAAAGGGCTTTCTGCCTGGTCGAGCAGGTAAATCTTTTTCGGGTGAAATTTAGCGCATTGCCTTGCTAGCTCACTGCCAATGCTTCCTGCGGCACCGGTAATTAAAATCACTTTATCTTTTAATTCAGATTGAATAGTGTCCGTATCTAGTTTAATGGGCTCACGTTCGAGCAGGTCCTCAATACGAATGCTTTTAATCTGGTTGAAGCTTAGCTCTCCGTTAATCCATTTCGCGGCCGGCGGAACGTTTAAAACGCGCACGTTGTTTTCTAAACAAAGATCAGTGATCTCATTTTTCTTTTTAATGGAAATTTTTTGAATAGAGATAATCACGAATTCAACTTCGTTCACCTTAATTAATTCCTCCATTTTATCGAGGCCATACACAAAAATACCCTCCATGCTTCTGCCATGTTTTTTCACGTCATCATCCACAAATCCAACAACTTTGTATTTTATAGCCGCATCACGGTCGAGCGTGCGTTTGGTGATAATTCCCGACTCACCTGCACCATAAATGATCACGTTCATTTTTTCGCGCGTAGGGTTTTTAATCTCAAAATAAAGGGCTTTTACCGCAAGTCTTGAGCTGATCATAAGGAAAAGGGAGACAAGTGCGTCGATGATTAAAACGGAATTTGGAATAAAATAGTAGCCAAGGACATAAAGCGAGATCACATTCAGGATAAAAATAAAAACACTTCCTCCTAAAATTACGGAAAAAATGCGGATCGTGTCTCTTGTACTTGTATAGCGCACTACACCCTTATATGTTTTCGAAATTGCAAACGAAATAAGTCGCACGCCCAACAATACAAGGAAATCGTAAGGAAGATTGCGGGCATCATGTTCAGGGATTGAAGCAAAATCGAACCGGATCACAAAGGCAAGGCTCAAAGCAAAGGCACAAATAAATGTATCAATGATCAGTATCGACCAACGCGGTAAATTGTATTGCCAGAAAAGCTTAAATAACCTATACATAGATCCACGTAAAAATACTTATTTTTTTCGACCCTCCTAGTCAATTTAAAGGCGTTACAGTCTTTATCCATCGCTAAAATTTTGAATAGTTGGGGCTTTTAATTAGCTTTGAGCAAAGGTCACGACTCTATGATGCCAGATATTTCATTTTTTCTTACATCTGGTGCTTCTAAGAAAGTAGTTATTGCGCTTATTTTTTTTGTTTGTGCGTCTTCCGGATTTTCCCAGAAAGATTTGCTTCAACAGGCCGATAAATTAGTTGCCGAAAAAAGGTATGGAGAGGCTATTCCACTTTACGATAAAGTTTATGAAAAGAAAAAAGACCGCTCCCTTTTATTGAAAATGGCGGATGCTAATTTTTTGAATGACAATTATCCGCAAGCGCAAAAACAGTATGCAGAGTATTTCCAGGACAGTGTTTACGAACATATTCCGCAATTTACCAATTATGCTAAAAGCGCGAAACTGAGTGGGAAGATCGCGCTCGCGGTTTCACTTTATCAAAAACTTTACTCTGTTACACAAGATAGCTTGGCAAAAGAAACTGTTGCTATTTACAAGCTTTATGTAGATTCGGCAAAAATGGCAAGATCTTATGATCTGGATTCTAATTTTAAGTGTGTAAGCATAGATGCCTCTGAATCGATTGATACGCTTGCTTCTCCCATGTATTACATTTGGGAATTTGACGATGGAAAAACAACAGAAGGCACTAAGATTGAACATTGTTTCACAACAGAAGGAGAACATAGTGCTATTCTGAATATTACCGATAAAAGAAGCGGGATGGTACGACAGAGAGATACCATGTTGGTAATTTATGTTGAGCCATTGCCAGTAAAATTTAGTGCGCCAAAAAAAGGAAGACGCTATTTTTTTATTGATTTTGATGCCAGTGCTACCGATATTGCCGGCTATGAGATCCTCGACTATGTGTGGGATATGGATAATGGTGAAACGAACAATGGCAAAAAGATTAAGTATAAATACAACGACAGCCGCGACTATTGGGTGAGGCTGACCGTGATTGCCAAAAATAAAACAACAGGTAGAAATGAACTTTTTTCAGCAAATAAGAAAATAGAAATACTTGAGAATTACGAAATGCCAAATAAAAAATTCAGCGACTCTTTGAATGGTGCAAAATAAATTACGCATAGGACTACTATTTTTTTTCTTTGGGATTATTTTTCCGGAGGTTCAGTTTGCGCAACAGGTGCCTTCTGCACAGGAGAACATCGCTTGCCTGGTAACGTTTGGAATAAATGGCGATCACTCCTGGGGCGATGATGATTTTTCTCAAACAGTTTTTTTCTCTATTCCAAAAAGCCACACGACTCCGTTCTACATTCGCATCTTTGATCCGGAAACAATTGGAGAACTCGACGAGGTGAGAGAAGGCTGGAATACAAAGACGAAATTTTCGATTTACGGTGGAAAAGATTCTTATAATGATAAAGATGCACGGGGCGTAAATCCGATCGGAAATTATAAAAGTGGAATTTTAATGGAATCCAGAATTTTTGGAAGCGATGCGGCAACGGATAAGAAATGGATAAGCATGGGGCCATTTAATCCGCAGCAGGGTGAGTATGTCGCTGAGTTTGACAGTTATGTTTTTAAGCTGGTGATAGATGGCATGTCAGGCGATGACGGCAATGGCTACAAACTTTTTCTGAGCAATGCAAACGACGACAATGTTCCGTTGCCTGGTGGAAATGCTTTTGCATATGAATACAGCGTTAGACTGCATTCTACAGCGAGTTCTATTGCCCACGTTTATCCCTTTGCAGACAATCTTATTTCAGGCTTTAAGATCCGCACTTTTGATTTTGATAACGATGTGGATTTAAAACTTTACTCGTCCATGAAAAATGGGAGGCCGGTTTCCACTTCAAATAATAACGAATGGAGTAGCAACACGCAGCCCATTGTTGAAGAAGAAAAGAATAAGTGTCTTGACCTACAAATTGTAAAAAAGGGCGATTATATGAACGATATTGTACTGTACATTACCAATGAGTACGATGTTCCCGTGCCTTTCTTTGCAACGCCGTTGGGAGGTCTTCCGCGATACAAATACAAAGTAAAAGTTACTAAAACTGCTAAGGACAAATAATATGGGCATAAGGCTAAAACTGACTGTCCTGCTCTTTTATGTCACCGGTTTTTGCGTTTCCCAGAATTATAACACGAAATTATTTTCGAAAGACCAGGGTTTACCCGATCCCTATGTTTATTCTGTGGTGCAGGACAAAGCTGGTTACCTCTGGGTGTCCACGGGAAAAGGTCTTGTGAAATTCGATGGACAATTTTTTAGTAAGATCAATACAGACTCTCTTAAAGAAGAAATTGTTTATGCCTCAGCGGTAGAAAAATCGGGAACGTTGTGGTTTGGAACATCTGCTGGAAAGCTGTTTTCCTGGGATCCTGCGGCAAAGAAACTGAACCGTTTTTCAAAAGGATTCAAGGCATCGGTAAAGACCATTCTGTCATCGGAGCATGGAGATTATCTTCTTATTACCACCGTTGGAAACGGCATTTTTGTAAAACGAGGAGATGACCTTTTGAAAATTGAAGGAAGCGCCGACTATCAAATAAATAATATTTTAGAACTTGGTTTAAGTCACTTCTTAATAAGTACAGTGGAAGGATTATTTATTTTAGAAACAAAAACTCTGTCCTTCACAAAAGTAAAAGGCAATTCGGGGGATATGAAGGAAATTCTTTTGCTGGAGAAGGAGAATAACAAGGCGAGCATTTTTTCTTCAACGGGATTTATTTTTGAAATACGCATTGGGGAGCTCCCGGAAATAAAGCTTGATAGCCCGCTTGTAAATTTTGGAAACGGGAGTTCAGGAGAAATTAAAAGGACAGCTTTTAGCAGGCCTGAGAACAGTTTGTTTCTGGCAACTGCAAATGGTCGTTTATCTATTTACAACCTTCAGGAGCAGAAAGAGTATCTGATCAACGAGATGGCTTTTTCAGCATCCGTAAATTCTTTCTTTGCAGATGATGAACAGAATATTTGGATTGCCACTGTAGGCAAAGGATTGTATCGCCTAACAAAGACTGACTATGAAGCGACTTTTTTAAACGAGCCGGTGTTTTCAATGACTCAAGATCTGGCGGGTAACAATTATTATGGAACAAAGGAAGGTGTAAAAATTTATGGCAGTTCAGGAAAGCAAAGCAAAAGGGTAGATAAACTAAAAGGCAAACCACTCGGAAAGATAAATGCGTTGTATCATAACGGAAAATATTTATGGATTGGAACAGAAGAAAATGGACTCAGCGTTGTGAACCTGAAAAATTTTGAGCCTGCAGCATTGGAGTTCAGTAAGATTGGAAATTTGTCGGTTAACAGCATCACAGGAAAAGATGAGACAGTAATTGTCACTACAAATCTCGAGGGGGCTTATATTTATACTAATAATGCCTTAAGAGAACATTTTTCGGTAGAGAACAGTTTACTTCACAACAATGTTTATTATGCCCTGAGAAATAAAAAAGGCAAAATTTTTTACGCGACCCATAACACTTCTTTTAACTACTCAGAAGGCAAACAACTTTTTGAAATAGATACCAAAGGCCTTGGATTGATCGCAGACTTTAACGGATTTGCGGAGGGCAAAGAAGGGGAGCTTTTTATTGCAACGAACGGCGATGGAATTTATGAGTTGAAAGATGGAGCTATTAAACCATGTGATTTTAATGGCGAACTGGATTCTAAATTTTGTGACGGCGTTTTAATTGATAATGAAAACAACCTTTGGATCATTCAACGGTATAATTTGTATAAATATTACACCAAGGAAAAAATTCTAAGGGAAATAAAATTAGCAGAGAAGCGCGAGCTGTTTTTTAACCCAAATGCTTTTTACAAATCTGAAAGCGGAGAGTTATTTTTTGGGACAAATAATGGAGTTGTATACTTTAATGGAAATCGGCGAAAAGACCGATTGGTAATTCCCTACCTTGTGACTTTAAGCGTGCAGGACTCTCTACTACGCAACACAAGCGACAATTACTTTGCTTACGGAAGTTATGGAGTGTTTTTTGAATTTTCTGCCTTAGGATTAAAAAATTCGGAAGCCGTACTTTTCAAATATATGCTTGAGGGGAGAGATGAACATTGGTCGGACTGGAGTTCATCTCGCACGGCAGAGTTTTCTAAACTGGGCGAAGGTGATTATGCTTTTAAAGTAATAGCCTCTAACAGCGAAGGGTTTTTCTCGGAGCCTGTGACCCTTTATCATTTTAGTATTTCAGCACCGTATTGGAAAAAACCTTTTTTTTGGATTGTCTTAATTGTCTTCCTGATAGCATTCGTGTTTCTAGTCCTAAAAATGAGAACAGGAAAACTTATGAAAGACAAAGAATTGCTGGAAGGACTCGTAACAGAAAAAACAAAAGAGTTAAGGGCTGAGAAAGAACTTGTAGAAAAAAGTAACATCCGTATTGAAGAACAGAATCGGGAAATTAAGGATAGTATTACTTATGCGAAGAGAATTCAGGAAGCTTTACTGCCTGATAGGGAACTATTAATCACAAGGGACAAAAATATTTTTGTTTTATTTCAGCCACGCAACATTGTGAGCGGAGATTTTTACTGGGTTGCGGAAATAAACGGTTTGAAAATAATCGCCGCAGCAGACTGCACCGGGCATGGTGTTCCGGGAGCACTGATGTCGATGATTGGCACGACTCTATTAAACAAGATCATCCTCGAAAAAAAGATCACCCGTCCAAAAGAGATCCTCAAAGAACTGGACGGAGAAATTAAACAAGCTCTCAGACAACATACGGCGGATGCTACGAGAGATGGGATGGATATGTGCTTATGCTGCCTTGACCGAACTAGTAAAAAATTAGCGTATGCCGGAGCAATGCGTCCTTTGTTCCTTGTGAGAGACCGTCAATTAACGGAATACAATCCCACCAAACAGGCCATAGGCGGTTTTAGCTATGGCAAAGAAAAAGAATTTGAAGAAACAGAAATTGCGTTGAAGGCGAACGATATGTTTTATCTTTTCTCGGACGGTTACGCGGATCAGTTCGGAGGGGAGAAAGGAAAAAAGCTCATGGCGAAGAATTTTAAAAAAATCCTGAGTTCCATAGCTGAAACAGATCTGCATAAACAAGAAGAGAATTTAAAACGTGTTTACAATAACTGGAAAGGCGATCTTGACCAGGTGGATGATATGTTGATCATTGGTGTAAGAATGTAATTGATAAAAATGAATTTGGATTATGAACATACAATTCCTGTTGACCAGGTTGGAGTTGAAGAACGGGTAGCAAGATGCGCGTAGTCTGAAGAAAGATACGAAACTAGGAGCATTGAAGTTAGCCTTGAGTATGATAGACCTTTCAACGCTGGAAGGAAAAGATACCGAAGGCAAAGTAAAGCAACTCTGTTACAAAGCCATGCATCTGTGTGATGATATTCGTGGCTTGCCATGTGTTGCAGCTATTTGCGTTTATCCGAATCATGTAAAGACGGCTAAAATCGCTTTGATAGGAAGTGCCGTGAAAGTAGCATCTGTGGCTGTGGCTTTTTCAAAGCGAGAATTCGACACTCCGTGTAAAGTTGGAAGATACAAAATTTGCGATTGACCACGGCGCTGATGAAATTGACATGGTGATTAGTCGCGGTGAGTTTTTAAGAGGCAATTACAATTTTGTGTTTGATGAAATAGCAGCAATAAAATCAGCCTGCGGCGAAAAAAGATTAAAAGTCATTCTGGAGACCGGGGAATTATCTACCTCGAAAACGTAAGAAAAGCAAGTGATATAGCCATGCATGCCGGCGCTGATTTTATTAAAACATCCACTGGAAAAATACAACCTGCTGCAACTATGCCCGTAACGCTTGTGATGCCGGAAGCCATTAAAGATTTTTATTTTAAAACCGGCGGAATGATTGCGATGAAACCCGCGGGGGGCATTTCAACGGCAAAGTCAACACCACAATACCTGGTGATGTTAAACGAAACTTTGGGCCCCAAGTGGGTGACAAACGACTACTTTAGATTCGGGGCAAGCAGCTTAGAAAACGATGTTATTTTAAAATTGGGGAAAGAAGAACGCGGGGCGTATTATAGTAAGGATTATGTAAGCATCGACTGAGGCAGGTTTTGACGCATATTTCATAGATTACGCTTAGCCAGTCGCGAAATAAATTTTTAAATTTCACAGATAAAAAAATAAAATGGAGTATAGCATTCAAGAATTTGAAGTAAACACTCTGAATGATAAGTCGGTAGATTTCGGAAGGTCAAGCCTTCGGCACTTGCATACACCGATTGGCGAAATTATATTAGTCGAAGTCCCAATCAATATTAACTCTTAAAATTTTCATCTGAGAAGTCCGCGAAATCAGCGTTAACCCTCTCCGATAGCGAATCCGCGTTCAACTGCAACTACGCGCCAGGCCCGGAGTCAAAAGACCATATCAAAATAGAGCCGCGTGATGAATTATTCATCAATGGAAAATTCGCAAAGCCGCTAAGTAAAAAATATTTCCCGACTTACAATCCGGCATCGGAAGAAAAGCTTTCGGAAATAGCGCATGCCAATGCAAGGGATGTGGATGCAGCTGTTTCAGCGGCGCGTGTGGCTTATGCAAAGACCTAGAAAAAAATGCCGGCGAAGGAACGCGCTAAATATATTTTCCGAATAGCACGAATGATTTCGGAACGCCCCCGCGAACTTTCGGTGATTGAAAGCATGGATGGTGGAAAGCCGATTCGCGAGAGGCGTGATTTTGATATTCCCGCAGCGGCAAAACACTTTTTTTATTATGCGGGTTGGGCCGATAAATTAGATTACGCTTTTCCAAAGAGAAAACCGCAATCTTTAGGAGTAGCAACACAAATCATCCCAAGGAATTTTCCTTTGCTGATGGCTGCCTGAAAAAAAGCACCAGCATTGGCCACCGGTAACACTGTGGTTTTAAAGCCCGCGGAATCTACTTCTTTAACAGCGCTTAAGCTCGCGGAAATCATTCGTGATTGTGATCTACCGCCAGGCGTGGTGAATATTATTACAGGCTTTGGAGATACCGGCGCTGCTATGGTCGATCATCCGGATGTAAACAAAATTGCATTTACAGGAAGTACAGCTATTGGAAAGCTCATTCAGAAAGCGATCGCAGGGACTACTAAAAAACTGACACTTGAACTTGGCGGCAAAGCGGCCAACATTATTTTTGATGATGCGCCCATTAACCAGACGGTTGAAGGTGTGGTGAACGGAATCTTCTTTAACCAGGGACACGTTTGTTGTGCGGGCTCAAGATTATTTGTACAAGAAAATGTTGCGGCAGAAGTCATCCGCAAATTAAAAGAACGCATGGAAACTTTAAAGGTTGGAGATCCTCTTGACAAGAACACCGATATTGGCGCGATCAACAACAAAGAACAACTTGAGAAAATCAGACACTACATTCAGATTGGCAAAGAGGAAGGATTAGAGATCTATCAATCTAATTGTTCTTTACCTGCAAAGGGAAACTTCTGCAAGCCGACCTTGTTTTTAAATGTTGCGCAGAGTAACCGCGTGGCGCAGGAAGAAATTTTTGGTCCAGTATTAACCATCCAGACTTTCCGCACAATTGAAGAGGTTATTGAAAAAGCCAACAACGTTCCCTATGGGCTTAGCGCCGGGGTGTGGACCGACAAAGGTTCAAAAATTCTCAACCTGACTTCTCAACTCAGGGCAGGTGTGGTTTGGGCCAATACCTATAACAAATTTGATCCGTCTTCTCCGTTTAGCGGCTATAAGGAAAGCGGCTTTGGCAAGGACGGCGGATTACATGGATTGACGCCTTATCTTTCTGTGTAAGGAGCGTATACGCCACACTATTTAGTGTTTTTTAGTAAAGTGGCTGGTAAGACCGCAGCGTATTAATTAGTATTTTTATCCCACTATGTTTAGCTTTTGCAAACCGGTTTCTTCCAAAAAACGCTTTTTGCCTTTCCGGAAAATTAACGAGGACTTTTCGTTCACTTTATTTGAAAATGCAGAAGCTATTCTAACAGCTGATTGGGAAGCGATCACGCATAAACAAACCACTTTTTTAGAAAAAGAGTATCTGAAGATTGTTGAACGTGGCCAACATACACGATTGACATGCCGGTATGTAATCGTTTACTATCATCAAAAGCCTTGTGGTATTATTTATTTTCAAGTGGTCGATTTTAAAGCAGAAGTGTTCGGAGATATTCTCAGTCAACAAGTCGAGACTTTAAAATCAAAACGCTTGAATTTATTTGAGCGCTACATCGATTCAAATAAGAATGAAGTTTTGTTACGTTTGTTTACTTGTGGGAACAATCTCGCAAGTGGTGAATATGGTTTTTTGTTTGATAAAAAAATAAAAGAGGCAGACGCAAATGAATTGCTTCTTGAGATTACAGATCTTATTTCGAAGGAAGAAAAATTAAGAGGAACGATCTCCGCGATATTGCTGAAGGATTTTGAGAAACCGCTAAGACCCACTGATTTATTCAGCTCGGAAAAATACTCCCAGTTTTTTGTGGAGCCAAACCTGATCGTTCATATCCCACCTGCTGTTACTTCTATAAGTGAGTACATTGAGCTCTTTTCTAAAAAGTATAGAAACCGTGCAAAAGGTATTTTCAAAAATGCAGCGAGTCTTGACATTCGTGAACTAAGTGAAGCGGAGATTAAACTGCATGAGAAATCCATGTATAGTCTTTACGAAGAGATTTTTGCTAATGCAAAATTTAAATTAATAAAATTACCAGAGAATTATTTTAGTGCGGTAAAAACTATTTATCCGACACGCTTCACCATCACTGGATTTTTTCAGGAGAACAAACTCATCGCCTTTGCCAGCAGTTTTGTGATGGAAGATGGTTCATTAGAAGCCCATTATATTGGCTTTGACTATACGCTAAACAACCAATTTGATCTTTACCAGAATATTTTATACAAAATGATCTCCGAAGGGATCAAACACAAACTCACAAAAGTAAATTTAGGAAGAACGGCAGCCGAGATCAAAACAACTGTAGGAGCAAAAGCAGAAAACCTGATCTGTTATATCAAGCCGCAAAATACCATTTCAAGAATTATTCAAAAACCTTTTATATCTTTCCTGCAACCTGCTGAGTGGATTCCACGAAATCCGTTTAAAGAGGAAAACGTGGTGATGGAGCGGGAGTAGCAGTAATGCTGGCAGGTCAAGAGCGTTGGAATTCTAAGCCTCGTTTTCAACAAGTTCTTTGGCTATTGTGAAGGTACCATCCATTTAAGCCTCATTACCCCTGACAGAGGGGTAATCCATTGCCAGCTCCGGTATCCCAGACAGAGGGATAGTCCATTTAAGCTCCATTATCCCTGTCAAGTCCAAGTTCTAGGAAGAAATTTTCGTATTCAAAAGCAAAGCGCTTAGTTCTTTTACTAATTCAAGATTTCTCGCATGTTTAATAATATAGCCGGAAGCTCCCACAGTAATGCAGTTAACGCGTTCATTGGCAGAACCTGAAGTGGTATAAACGTAAGTTGGAACGTGCGAATACCCATCCATTTTTTTCATGCGGATTATAAATTCAAGTCCGTTTATTCGGGGCATGTTCAAATCAACGAAAATAATATCCGGTATTTCAAAAGACGGATTTTCGATCATTTCCAGGGCTTCTTGGCCATCGTGTGCTTCCAGATAATCAATCGGAATATTCAGTTCATCCAGTGCCGCTTTAAAAATAAACCGGTCATCGGCATCATCGTCAATAAAAAAAACTCGTTTCATAAGTGTGAGGTATATACAATATATGCAAAACGCATGCCTGCTTAGATTCCTTCCTGGAGGTGGGTTTCAGGGATAGTGAAGAAAATTGTCTCGCTAACTATTAAAAACCGGGAAAGTAACTGGAAATCGCAGTTTATTTTATTTTATAAAGTCCGTTAAGCACAGCCCATTTTAAAAGACCAACGCCTGATCGGGCTTTTGTTTTTGTGTAAAGGCTGGTCTTAATTCTCTCCGTATAGCGTAAACTAAATCCAAGTTTATCAGCGATCTGGTTATTGTCCTTGTCATCGCAAACAAGTTTTAAAAGCTTAAGTTCTTTTGTTGTTAGTTCAGCCATAATAAATATTAAAACAGTTAATAGTTCCAAAAATAGAAATTAGTGTAAAGTCTTGTTACTAACAATGTTATTTGGGACCACTGCTTAATTTATTCCGGACTCTGATTGGAGTCCGGAATAACGCATTAACGACTCTTATCCGAGATCAAACTTAATCCCTTGTGCTAAAGGCAAAGTATCGCCCCAGTTCAAAGTATTTGTTTGTCGGCGCATATAGGCTTTCCATGCATCAGAACCACTTTCGCGTCCGCCGCCGGTTTCTTTTTCACCACCAAATGCACCGCCAATTTCAGCACCACTGGTACCGATATTTACATTTGCAATTCCGCAGTCACTTCCAACAGCGCTCAGGAATAATTCTGCTTCGCGCATGTTGGTTGTCATAATAGCACTTGAAAGACCTTGCGGCACGCCATTCTGATAAGCGATGGCTTCATCGAGTGTTTTGTATTTTATTAAATATAAGATCGGAGCAAATGTTTCGTGCTGCACAATGGCCATGTCATTCATAGCTTCTGCAATGGCAGGTTTTACATAACAACCACTTTCGTAGCCACGGCCTTCCAGCACACCGCCGTTCACGATCATTTTTCCACCTTCAGCAATGATGCTCTCCAGAGCGCTTTGATAATTTTTTACCGCATCTTTATCGATCAAGGGACCAACATGAATTTTTTCGTCAAGTGGATCCCCAATCTTTAATTGACCGTAAGCTTTAACGAGACTATCTTTTACTTTATCGTAAACTGACTCGTGGATGATCAAACGACGCGTAGAAGTGCAGCGTTGACCGGCAGTTCCCACCGCTCCGAAAATTGCACCCACAATGGTCATGTGAAGATCTGCGTTTTCAGTGATGATGATAGCGTTATTACCGCCTAATTCTAAAATGCTTTTTCCGAATCGCTCCGCTACTTTTGTTCCAACAATTTTACCCATGCGGGTAGAACCTGTTGCAGAGATCAAAGGAAGACGCGTATCTTCTGTCATCAAAGAACCAATGGTATGATCGCCATTCACCAGGCAGGAAATTCCTTCAGGTAATTTATTTTCTTTTGCCACTTCATTCCAGATATTCTGACAGGCAACGCCACACAAAGGTGTTTTTTCGGAGGGCTTCCAAATACAAACGTCACCAGCGATCCATGCCAGTGCAGTATTCCAGCTCCACACGGCAACCGGAAAATTAAATGCTGAAATAATACCTACAATTCCAAGTGGATGCCATTGTTCCATCATGCGGTGTTTCTGACGCTCGCTGTGAAACTGTGTTCCATATAACATGCGCGATTGTCCCACTGCAAAATCGCAGATGTCAATCATTTCCTGAACTTCACCCAAACCTTCCTGCAATGATTTTCCCATTTCGTAAGAAACAAGTTTACCAAGGTCCATTTTTTTAGCACGTAATTTATCGCCAAACTGACGTACAATTTCTCCACGTTTCGGCGCAGGAATTGTTCTCCAATAAATAAAAGCCTCAGAAGCTGTTTTTACAGTTTTTTGATAATCTTCTTTTGTTGCTGTCTTTACTTTCGCTATCAATTTTCCATCAACAGGACTGTATGATTCCAAAAGGCTCCCACTGGAAAACCAGTTTTGTCCGGTGGAACATCCGTCATTTATTTCTTTTAACCCTAAGGCCTTTAGCGTGCTTTGCATAATTCAAATTTTGAGGGATAAAGATAATTATAATTTCATAAGTAAAACCTTGATAAAGGTGCTAAAAATGAGGAGTTTATCGATTTATGAAAGATTATGTTTTGTCTCGGGTCAAGCGGACAGCGCAGTTCTCTAGCTGCTTCCAGTCGGGGACATTTAAAATCGGTATAAATTCGCGACAAACAACTTTCTCACAAAAACGGAAGGATGTCAAAGAAATCACTTTAAGATTCGATCATAACATCCAATTCTGAGGAAAATTTGAAGAAAGCACACAACATAATGTAAATAAATTGTAAACAGGCTTTACTTCATCTATTAGCGGAGCTAATGGTAAGTCTAACATTAGTTAAAGTTTTAAAAATAGCGTTACAATAATATCATGTGGCAAACCTTTACTATAATATAATGTTTTAATAATTTTTTTGCAAGAGTTCCTCTGTTGCGTATACGTTTATTTGCACGTGAAAAACGCTTACTTACAAATGCAAAAATATTTTGTTTTTATTGGATTTTATTGCGCAGCAATCCTATCTCTGGGAGCTCAGATAAAAGGGAACGCACCAGATTCAGAAATGAAGCAGGAAGTCATAGGGGAGTCAGCGTATCTAAATACAAATAACAACGATACTCAGACCGGCAAAATGCTAAAAACAAGCGGGGGTCAAAAACCATTCAGTATTGTGGCGCTCGGCGACATGCCATATTTTTTGCCTGATGATTATACAAAGTTTGAAAATGTCATTAGGTTTCTAAATACCGGCGACCAGGATTTTAATGTGTTTATTGGGGACATCAAATCCAGTAGACAAGACTGTTCCGATGAGGTTTATACTAAGATGTTCGATTATTTCGGGCAGTTTAAAAAGCCACTGATTTATACACCGGGTGACAACGAATGGACGGATTGCGGCAGGTCTGCAACTAAGCCTTCCGACCCTGAAGAAAGACTCAGCTTCTTGCGAAAACTGTTTTTCAGTGATCAAAAAAGTTTGGGATTGAAAAAAATGGAGCTTGTTTCGCAGACAGCAATCGTTGGCTTCGAAAATTTTGTAGAAAACAGGTATTGGAATTATAACGGTGTTTCATTTGGCACGCTACATTTAGTAGGCTCCAACAATAATTTTGATTCTGAGAGTAAAGATTTTAATAAAGAGTTCTTCGAAAGAGCCAAAGCCAATGCATTCTGGTTAAAAGAGATATTTACGAAGGCTCGCGAGAATAATAGTCTTGGCGTTGTTTTGTTTGTGCATGCGGATATGTTTAGATCTGTTGAAGGAGGTTCCGGTTTTAAAGGTTTCTTGAAAGACTTGAAAGGATTCACAAAAGAGTATGGTAAACCTGTTCTTTTAGTGAATGGGGATTCGCATAACTTTTTGGTTGATAAACCACTATACATAGATGATAAAAAAGAAAGAACGCTTGTAAACTTTACCAGGGTGCAGGTTTTCGGAGAGTATGACATGCATGCGGTAAAAATAAAGATCGATCCCGCAAATCCAGGCCTGTTTGAGATTCAGCAACTCATTATACCACAATCGAACTAAATACCCAACGCATGAACCTCTTTATACTTTATTTTTCCTTCTTACCCTTTTACTAAATGCGATGAAGGGCAGGCGGGCTGAACTCACTCACAGGCCCATAATTGCAATGCGTGTGCGATGTTTAATCATGGCCATGCTCTTACATTTCCAACAGTAACTTCCGAATCCTTGTTTGCTTTATTAGGTCGAACCAATCGCTCCAAACAAATAAAAATGAACGATAAGTGCGGTTTAACGCTCGGACGAAAAATGAAGAAAATAAGATATTGGAGTTTTCACGTTTCACAACTAACACTCCCGTGTTGAAAAATGACTATTAAAATAACCTTGTTAACATTGCATCCTCTTCACATAACTTCTAAATAACGGAACCCTCTCTTTTTTTAATTTAGAATTAATTCCTAGGTCACGTTAAGGTTATCTTATAAAGCCAAATTTGTAAAACTCTTTTAATGAAGACCTTTTACAAAACAATCGTGCTATCTGATATCCATTTGGGAATCAAAGCCAGCAAAGCCAAAGAAGTTGTTCACTTCTTAAAACACCACAAATGTGAAACCCTTATTCTTAATGGCGATATTATTGATGGGTGGCAGCTACGGAAGAGCGGGAAATGGACGAAGCAACACAGTAATTTTTTTAAGCACATTATAAGTTTAACGTCAAAGAATAAATGTAAGATCATTTACCTGCGTGGAAATCACGATGATTTCCTGGAAGAGATCATGCCTTTGCGCATTGGTAATTTTTCAATCAGAAAATATTACGTGCACTACGGTGTTCAAAAAAAGTACTTTGTTACGCACGGTGATCTTTTCGACAGCATTACTTCCAAATTAAAGTGGATCGCCAAGCTGGGCGATGTGGGTTACACGTTTTTATTATGGTTGAACCGTCATTACAATGCTTACCGTGAGAAACGCGGTATGCCTTATTACTCTTTATCGCAGATTGTAAAAGCAAAAGTAAAATCAGCGGTTTCTTTTATATCGGACTATGAAAACGAATTGGTGAAAGTTGCCAAAGCGCGCAAATGTCACGGAATTATCTGCGGCCATATTCATCAACCTGCCATAAAAGAAATTAACGGCATTGAATATTTAAACTCCGGCGATTGGGTAGAGAGTCTTACAGCACTTGTAGAAGATACAGAAGGAAACTGGAAAATTATTTATTACCAAAGTTGGCTGGACACTCTACCGGAGAAAGAGGCTACTCACAAAAGTAAAAAGACAAAATCTCCATCTATCACTGATATCCTGCCCCAGGGCGTAACCATTAACAATTCATAATATGTCGAAAAAATATATTTTGTCGGTGCAGGGCGAAGGCCGCGGGCACATGACCCAAACACTAAGTATGTATGATCTGCTCATTGAGGAAGGCCATACTGTTTGCGCCGTAATCCTGGGTTCGTCCGGTACCCGCGATGTCCCGAAATTCTTTTTTGACAAAATCCATTGTCCGGTAATTCAATTACAAAGTCCGAATTTTGTTTGCGACAAGGACAATAAAAGTATTAACATCACTAAATCTATCATTCATAACATAGGTAAACTAAAAACCTTCCGGAAGAGTTTAAGAACGATTGACGCTTTAATGAAAGAACACCAACCGGATGTGGTGATCAATTTTTTCGATCTGTTGATTGGCTTATATTACAGGTTTTATAAACCACAAGCTAAGCTTGTTTGTGTGGCACACCAATATATTTATTTTCATCCCGATTTCGAATTTCCTGAAGGACACTGGCTGGACAGGGCCGCAATTAAATTCTACACACGCTTAACGGCCAAAGGCTCTTCCAAAAATCTCGGACTTTCGTTTTATAAAATCCATACTAATAATGAGCAGGTGGTAATTGTTCCCCCCTTGTTAAGAAAAGAAATTTTTGAATTAACAACCAAGCGCGATGATTTTTATCTGATCTACCTGGTGAATAGTGGCTATTTTGATGAGGTATTGAACTGGCACAAAAAAAATCCAGAGATTATTTTGCATTGTTTTACCGACCAACCTGATAAGATAAATGCAAGCAACGAATTCGATAAGAATAAATTGGTTTTACACGCCATCAATGATACCTTGTTTCTTGAGATGATGAGCAAATCGAAAGGACTGGCCAGCTCCGCAGGGTTTGAAAGTGTTTGTGAGGCCATGTACCTCGGAAAACCTGTGTTGATGGTTCCCATTCACGGTCATTACGAGCAATTCTGCAATTCAAGAGACGCTTGTAAAGCGGGAGCGGGGATTTTTTCGGATAGTTTCGACCTGAGCAAACTTGCCAATTTTTCTACTACATTTGACGGATCAAATCCATGGTTTAAAAATTGGGTAGCAAATGCAAAACATAGAATCTACAACGAAATCATCAGCGTCTAGTATGCCCCGTAAAATATTGTTCATCGTAAATCCGAATGCGGGTAAACGTATTTCGGATCGCATCATTAATACCATCCGCAAAGAATTTCCGCAGAATATTTATTACCAAGTAGTAATTTGGAAAGATAAAGACCATTTCGATGAGATAACGGGATTATTAAAAACGCAAGGGTACACCGATGCCATTGCAGTGGGTGGCGACGGCACAGTAAATTATGTTGCTAAGACAATTTTAGGAAGTGATATCACTTTGGGAATTGTCCCTATCGGCTCAGGCAATGGACTGGCGCGGTCGTTAGGTTTGTCTATGGATATTGAGGAAGTGATCCGGCAGATCGCGAAAGGAAAAACGACGAAAATTGATAATGGTGTGGTAAATGGCATTCCTTTCTTCTGTACTAGTGGTATCGGGTTCGATGCGCACATTGGTAATCTTTTTGCAACCATGACAAAACGTGGCTTGCAGGGGTATGTGAAAATTACCTTCAGAGAACTTTTTAAATACCGCGCTAAAAATTATACGCTTGAGTTTAACGGTCAAACCATTCAGCAAAAGGCATTTTTAATTACTGTAGCTAATGCTGGGCAATATGGCAACGATTTTTACATCGCCCCACAAGCCAACATGGAAGACGGTTTATTTCACGTGGCGATTTTAAAACCTTTTAATTTTTTCCAGGTGTTTGGATTGATGATAAAAATTCTAAGCAAAAAAGCACATTTAAGCAAAAGGATTGAAACTTACGTGACTGATAAAATTAAAATAACCAGAGATCAAAGAGAGTGTATTCATTTTGACGGCGATCCTGAAATCACGGACAAGGAGGTTGTTTTTGAAAACAAGCACCGGTCGATCAACGCCATTGTAGGCGAGAAGTATACGGCTTCCTAAGAAGCGTTATTCTGAAAGCAGCAAGATCATTTCAGTTGAACGAAGTGTTTGGGCATACGTCAAAGCAGTTTTGCCTGATTTTTCAGAAAGATTTTTTTTAGCACCATTCGCCAGCAGAATTTTTGCAAGACTTACATTGTCAGATAAAGCAGCATACATCAGCCCACTCGTGCCGTTTGAGTTACAAAGGTTAACGTCGGCTTTATAATTTAAGAGTAAAATCACTAGCTCTGTATTTCCCTTGTAACAAGCTCCCAGCATTGCTGGACCTTCAGGGGAAGTAACATTCACATTTACGCCATGTTTTAACAAAGCTTCTGAAAAAGCCTGCTGATTTTGGTATACCGCGATGATCAAGGGAGTGAAGCCATTCTGGTTACGTGCATTTAGAGTATCAGGATTTATTTTCATCAAAGCATCCATTCGGTTTACATCCCCTTTACGGGCTGCATCAAAAATATCCTGCGCAGAACCCTGTAACACCAGCATCAAGAAGTAAACAAACAAAAAAATGATCTTATGCCGCAACATACGTTTTAGTCGATTTTATGAATACGGGATCTGAAGATGCTTTGGCCCAGCAGGATCTCCGCGATGTAAACCCCGGCCGGCTGGTTTTCGAGACTGAAGGAGAAGGTGCTGGCTTCAGGACTGGATAACAGAACCACTCGTCCCGAAAGATCGTTAATAGTAATCTTCGTTATTTTGTGAGTAGAGCAGTCAACTTTAAATTCCCCAGACCCCGGGTTTGGATAGATAAAAATCAGATCGGTTTCTTTTTTATCTTTTGAAATTCTGGTACAAGCGAGCACTACGATATTTATAGCTGCGGTATCGGAGCAGGTAGTAAGATTACTTACAGGTTGGGAATAGGTATAGGTAACAAAATTGTTTTGACCGGGAATGGCGAGTGATGGAGTGAAAAGATTCCCTGATAAACCTGTGCCACTCAGTGTTCCGCCGGCTGGCAATCCACTTATAAGTATTTGAGGACCATCAGCACAAAAAGGACCAATGGGATCAAGTGCTACAGTGGGAGTAGAAAAAACATAAACATGGGTAATAGCTGACGGTAGTGATATACAACCGTTCGAGGTTTGCGTAACACTGTAAGATCCCGGAGTATTTATTAGAACCGTCTGTGAACTTTGGCCGCTTGACCAGAGGGTTCCGAGAGCCGAAGAAGAGATCAGAACAGCACTTGCGCCCGCACAAAGCTCTATTGTGCCTGATGGAGAAATAGAAGGTTGTGGTGGAGTTGGATTTACGGTAACTGTTATGGGAACACTCGCCGCAGAAGTTGGACTCGCGCATGAAAGGCCGGAGATGACTATGCAGGTGACAATGGAATTGGTATTAAAAGCTCCGGGGTTAAACGAGGGGCTATTGATGCCCAAAGAAATTCCGTTGATCTGCCACTGATATGTCGGTGAAAGCCCGATATTTAATGTGCTTGCTGAAAAACTTGCCGATGCTCCTGAGCACAAAGGGTTATTACCAGTGACCATAGTAACTCCAATGGAAGGGGTAAGCGAGGAGCTAACGGTCATCGTTATGCCGGAACTTGTTGCAGTATTGGAACTGACGCAAATTGCATTAGATGTGATGTTGCAGGTGACAATAGCACCATTGGTGATTGTGTTACTCGTATATGTGGCGGAGGTTGTGCCAACATTTAGTCCGTTTACCTGCCATTGATAAACGGGAGCAGGTCCGCCATTGGCAACTGCTGCTTGAAAGGCCGCAAAGGAGCCGTTGCACATGGGGTTAATCCCGGAGATTAAGCTGGTTGTTACTGAAGCCGGTGCGCTTGAATTTATGGTCATACTGATTGCCGCACTTATAGGTGACAAAGGATTTGGGCATGTTGCGTTGGAAGTCACCACGCAGGTTATGCTGGCTCCGCTACCAAGCGCGGATGTTGAAAAAGCAGGGCTATTAGCTCCTGTATTTATACCGTTTATTTTCCATTGGTATGAGGGGGATACGCCTCCATTAACAGCGGAAGCAGAGAATGTGACTGGACTGCCGGAGCAAGCTGGGTTGGTGCCTGATGACAAAAAAATGGAAGTAGATGCGGAAATTGTGGGTGTTACTGTAATATAATTGACCTGTGAAAATGTGCTGGTTCCAAGTGCATTTGTGCTAGTCAGATGAACAGAGTAGCTTCCTGGCGAGGCATAAGTAATTACCGGATTAGTAGCTGTGGAAATTGCAGGATTGCCTGATGCAAAAGACCAGTTATACGAGGTTTGTCCTCCTGTGGAAAGGTTTGAAAACGTAACCGATGAGCCTTGGCAAATTGATGTTGTGAGTGAAGAAAAAGATGCCGTTGGCGTGCTTAGCCAAGGGAGAGAAATGCCGTGCGCCCTGTTAACACTGCCATGATAAGCAATTGTATAATCTGTAGAGGCACCTTTTGCCCATACCAGACTGAGCGCAGAAGCCGAATAGCTTACGGCAATATCGTTGACATCGCCCGTTGTAAGTGAACGTGTTGCCGTAACCGTTCTTTGTGACGCAATCGTGTTGGTTGACACGATGGTCCAATCCTGCGAAGCATCAAGAGTTACGCCTGATCCGTTGTGCGAGGTATTGTAAAAATCTTTCCAGGCCGTCGTAAATGTTGATCCGGGTTGTCCGTTTGAGTAAATAAAAACATCGGTAGTATACATCGCGCTCCCCAAACCCAATGCTATCCAACGATCTGCCGGCCCTTCAAAATTTACAGTAATAACACTTTGGTTCATACTAGCTCCAAAATAAATTCCCGAACCCGTTGCGGCGCCTGATGAGGTTGGAAGTTCCTGATAAGGAATAACTTTAGTTTGCGCCAAAAAAGATGCGCACCAAATAATAATATTGTAAAAAACTAATAATTTTTTTTTTGACGTGGACATTTTAGCATGGAAAATTAATCTAAGGTAGAAAAAAATAAGCGGTCCATCAGGAAAACTCTAAAGTTGCTTTATAAAATCAAGGAACAAACTAAGGGCTTCGCGTTTATCATCGTTTAAATTATAATCAATACGTTTGGTGAGATAAATAACCGTGTCTTCTTTCGATATATTTTTAACATTATAGTTTTCCTCTACAGCTTGTTCAACATGATCTATCCCGTGTTTTAAAACCTTGTTGAAGTCTGCAATAAAAGCATCCGGAAGTTTTTCTGTACTCACCCAGGCGGCAAATACAAAAGGAAGCCCAGTGAAATTTTTCCATTCTTCAGCCAGATCAAATTCGAAAGCGTAGTTCCCTTTCAGGCCAAAAGTCCTGTCGCCAATGATCACGGCGGCATTTGTCTCTTTTATTTCGTCCTCAAAGCCCGGTTTTGCACCAAGGTATATTACGTTTAGCTTCCAGAAAAATTTCACCAGCACTTTTGTAAGTGTAATGGAAGACTTTGACTGATAGTCAAGCGTAATGGTTTTGATTTGGTCTAAAGACACCGGGCTATATAGCTTCACGCTGTCCACTCTTCCATTCGCACCAATACAATAATCCGTTTCAATATGATACTGGTCAAGTTCTGCGAGAAGCGCTACCGGAACCAAAGCAAGATCGACCTGCTTATACTTTAATTTTTGAGCGCAAATACTCGGGATGTCTTCCTGAAGGTCTATTTGTTCCAGTATAGGACTGCGCTTCAACGCCCATTTGAAAGGCAGCGTGTTGGTGTAATTAACAATAGATATTTTGATTTTTTCCATAACTGAGAAGACTTAAAATTACGGATTTTACTTTTCTCAGTAGCCGGAGTAGGCGTGACTCTTCGTTTTTATTATACAAGGCAAATCAGTATCTTTAGACCCGATTTATGAGCGATAATAAATACCAGTTGAGAGGCGTGTCTGCAGGTAAAGAAGATGTACATGCGGCGATTGCCAATATAGATAAAGGATTGTTTCCCAAGGCTTTTTGCAAGATCGTTCCCGATCTATTAAGCGGAAGTGAAAAACATTGCCTGGTAATGCATGCAGATGGAGCAGGATCAAAGTCTGCGCTCGCCTATATGTATTGGAAAGAGACCGGTGACTTAAGTGTTTGGAAAGGCATTGCGCAGGATGCCGTGATTATGAACGTGGACGATTTGATCTGCGTTGGAGCGCTCGAGAACATCGTGTTGTCGTCTACCATTGGAAGAAATAAAAATTTAATTCCGGGAGAAGTAATTTCAGCGATTATAAATGGGACGGAAGAAGTCCTTCAGAATTTAAGAGATAATGGGATTTCTATTCATTCTACGGGTGGAGAAACAGCTGATGTAGGCGACTTGGTGAGAACAGTGATCGTTGACAGTACGGTAATGTGCCGCATGGAACGCGATAAAGTGATTTCAAATCACCGTATCAAAGAGGGAAATGTGATCGTGGGCTTAAGCAGCTACGGAAAGGCCTCTTACGAAACCCAATACAACGGCGGCATGGGAAGCAACGGTTTAACGAGTGCCCGTCACGATGTATTTAATAAAAGCCTGGTAAAAAAATATCCAGAGAGCTTCGATCCAAACCTACCCGAAAGTGTAGTTTATACAGGAGGACTAAATCTACAGGATAAAATAGAAGTTTCTTATACGGACGAGCATGGGAAATCAATCACAGAAAAGATAGACGCTGCAAAACTAGTGCTTTCGCCAACGCGTACTTACGGGCCTATCATCAAAAAGATAATTTCTGAAATGGGGGCAAGTATTGATGGCATTGTGCATTGCAGTGGTGGCGCGCAAACCAAGGCACTTCATTTTATAAACGACGGACTTCACATCATTAAAGACAATCTATTTGATGTTCCACCGTTATTTAAAACCATTCACGAACAAAGTCATACCGATTACAAAGAAATGTACAAGGTCTTTAACATGGGTCACCGCATGGAGTTGTATGTGGATGAAATGTTCGCTGATAAGATCATGGCTATCAGCCAGAGCTTTAACGTAGAGGCAAAAATTGTTGGAAGAGTTGAAAAAGGCACGGGTAAAAAAGTGACCATTCAATCTCCTTACGGAGTATTTGAGTATTAATGCGTTAGAACGGAATTTCTTTCTTTTTCTTTTTTCAGAAGTTTACCTTTCGTCATTCCAATGTGATGAAATCATTAACGCAGCTTTAATTTTTTATTTCTGCATTCCCAAGAACTTAACACTGGGCTTGAGTCAGCGTATTTTCATAACGCAAGCATAAGCTAATCAACGCATCCTTTCTTTTTTTCGGAACTATTTTTGGATCGATAAAGGATTCAACTACATAAAATGAAAAAAAACCACATAGTTTTCGTAATGGTACTCCTCTTTTTTTTTGGAATGGCCCAAACAACCTTAGTTCCATTGGGCTCAAGTTGGAAGTATTTAGATAACGGGACTGATCAGGGAATTGCTTGGCGAGGAACCACATTTAACGATGCAGGCTGGGCAACGGGCAATGCTGAACTGGGCTATGGTGATGGCGATGAAGCCACAGTGGTAGGTTATGGCGGAAATGCGTCAGCGAAATACATTACAACTTATTTCAGAAAGACAATTACAATAACCAATTCAGGAAATTATAACGACTACACTGTTAACGTTAGAAGAGATGACGGTCTTGTGCTTTATGTAAACGGTGTTGAGGTTTACAGAAGTAATATGCCTATTGGCACAATTACTTATACCACTCTTGCTCCAGGCGCCGCTTCGGATGATGGCGCAACTATACAAACCGCTGTAATTCCTGCAAGCGTCATGGTGACAGGTACAAACGTTATCTCTGCCGAAATTCATCAAAATGCTGCTAACAGTTCAGATCTAACTTTTGAACTTCAACTTCTTGGAAATAGTTCAATGATCCCATACTTAGTAACAGTTTTCCCGCTAGGATCAGTCTGGAAGTATTTAGACAACGGCACAAATCAGGGCTCAGCTTGGTATGGCACTGGGTATAATGACCTGTCATGGGCTACAGGCAATGGTGAGTTTGGCTACGGAGATGGTGACGAAACTACGGTTGTTAGCTTTGGTGGAAATGCTACGGCAAAGTACCCTACAACTTATTTTCGAAAAACTTTTAGCGTAACGGCTCTTCCTTCGTATACAGCTTATATCATAAGTTTGAAACGGGACGATGGAATTATACTCTACTTAAACGGCTCAGAGATTTATCGCGAAAACATGCCCCTTACCGGAGTAAATTATACAACTTATGCAAGTAGTAATTGTGCCGATGATGGTGGGACTTTATGGACAGCTACTTTACCGGCAAGCGTTGTGGTAAGTGGTACGAATGTAATTGCGGCCGAAATTCATCAAACAAACGCTTCAAGTTCTGACTTAACTTTCGATCTTAGTTTTAAAGCACTAACCGACTCTTTATATACGCCACCTCCAACCATCGTTAAAGGGCCTTACTTAGTGGTAGGTACACCCACTTCAATGGTTGTGCGCTGGGAAACAAATGTGGCAACAAACAGTCAGGTCTTGTATGGCATTAGTTCAACTTCACTTAGCTTTACAGCCACAAACACTGTTTCTTCTACAACTCATACGGTTCAGATTTCAGGGCTAAGTCCATATACGAAGTACTATTATTCAATTGGCTCAACTACTCAAACTATACAAGGCGATACAAATAATTATTTTGTTACAAACCCTATTCCGGGGACACCGGGTAATTACCGCTTTTGGATGGTAGGTGACTGCGGAAACGCTTCAACCAATCAGATAAATTGTATGAATCAGTATCTGGCATATAATGGTGGACGAATTACGAATGCTTTTTTGCTTTCGGGTGATAATGCTTACAACAGCGGTACAAATGCAGAATACAACAGTAAATTTTTTAGCATTTACCAAAACGATGCCTTGAAAAAAATGACCATGTATTCAGCTCCCGGCAATCACGATTATAATAACGGCGCTTCTACGGCAACCACCGTTCCGTACTTTACATATTTCCAGACGCCTGCAAATGGAGAATCGGGAGGGGTTCCCTCCAATAATCCTGCTTATTATTCTTTTGACTATGGTAATGTACATTTTCTTTCACTTGATTCTTATGGTAGGGTTGGAGCAGACAAAATGTATGATACCACTGGAGCACAAACACTTTGGATAAAACAGGATCTCGCGGCAAATAACAAAAAATGGGTAATTGCCTACTGGCACCATCCGCCTTATACAATGGGTTCGCACAATTCAGATTCTGAAGGCGACCTCGTTGCAATTCATCAGAGATTTATTAAGATACTAGAACGTTATGGTGTGGATATGATCATCACCGGTCACAGTCACGATTACGAAAGATCCAAATTAATGAATGGACACTATGGTAATGAAGCTTCATTTAATGCAACAACGCACAACTTAAGTAACTCTTCTGGTCAGTTCGACGGCAGTCCAAATTCTTGCCCATATACAAAAGATTCGGTTGTAAATAAAGTAGGAACCGTTTATGTGGTGTCAGGGTCAGCCGGTCAACTGGGTGGCCAACAAGGAGCTTTCCCTCACAACGCCATGCACTATTCGAACGCCACAAACGGAGGCACTTTTATTTTAGATATTGAAGACAATAAGCTGGATGCAAAATGGCTTTGTGCCGATGGCGTCATCCGTGATCAATTTACAATGTTCAAAGATGTAAAAGCAACTAAAATATACACTGTTCAGCCGGGTCAGATGCAAACGCTCAGCGCTTCGTGGCCAGGTAACTATACATGGGGTAATGCTTCAACGTCACGTACGCTGGCAGTAAGTGCTATTTCGGATACAACCATTTGGGTAAAAGATCCTAACAACTGTGTTGCAGATACATTCAAATTAAAAGTTTTTCCGGCTGTATCTTTTTCTATGACAACACCTTATTGCGTGGGTACTGCCATCACATTCACCGATTTATCTACTAACAATACAACGTCGTGGACCTGGTCAGTGAATCCTTCTCCAGGAGTAACGATCAGTTCTGCTACAGTAAAAAATCCGGCTATTACTTTTAATAATTCAGGAACTTACACGGTGTCATTAATAGCAAACAATATTTATGGAGCGGGAACTGTTGTCACAAAAACTATTACAATAAATGCAAGTCCAAATGTTCTGGCATCACTAAGCTCTATAGCCATTTGTGCCAATCAGTCTGCAACCCTTACTGCGGGAGGTGCTTCAACGTATTCCTGGAGCTCTGGCCAAACAACTACATTAATTTCAGTGAGTCCTTCCGCCAATACAACTTACACGTTAACAGGAACAGACCTTAGTGGCTGTGTAAGCACCAGTGTAAAAACGTTGGTAGTAAATGCACTGCCTACAGTTACAGCAACATCCAACCCTTCTTCAGCTGTTGTTTGCTCAGGCGGTACTTTAGGTTTAAGCGGTGCTGGAGCTAACACTTACAGCTGGACAAGCGCTGTTGTAAATGCAGCAGCATTCATACCGGTTACAAATACTACTTATACAGTTACCGGAACAAACACAAATGGCTGTCAGAATACAGCAACTATTTCGGTGGTCGTTAATGCTAATCCTACCGTTTCAATAGCTGGAGGCACTGCCGTTTGTGCAGGCGAAGCTTTAACGTTAACGGGGGCTGGGGCAAACACCTATGTATGGAATACAAGTTCTACAAACACCACTATAATCCAAAGTCCTGCAACTACAACAACCTACTCTGTTATAGGTACAAGCGCTCAAAACTGCTCTGCAACAGCGATTAAAATTATTATAGTTAATCTTTTACCGGTGATTTCTGTAAATAGTGGCGCAGTTTGTCCCGGATTTTCATTCACACTTAATCCTTCTGGTGCAACTACTTATTCATACAGTGGCGGAAGTAACATCGTATCACCGCTGGTAAATACAAATTATTCAGTTACCGGAACCAGCTCACTGGGCTGCGTGTCGTCACAGGCAGCTATTGCAAACGTAAGCGTTGTGAATTCGCTGATTGTTAGCGTTGCGGGTCCATCAAGTATTTGTATTGGTCAAAAAGCTAATTTAACGGCAAGCGGTGCTGGCACATACACCTGGAACACGGGTGTTACAACCAATACACTTTCGTCAACGCCTTTAGTAAATACAAGCTACACCGTTATAGGTGGAACAGGTTCATGCACAAACACCGCAATTTATTTTGTGATGGTGAATGCCTTACCAGTGGTATCACTTTCAGGAAACATGCTCTTATGTGCTGGTCAAACAGCAACGCTAATACCTACGGGAGCTTTAAGCTATTCCTGGAGTAACGGAACGACAAGTACTAACCTTGTTATTGCGCCTTTAGTCGGGTATAATTACAAGGTAACGGGAACAGACGCCAATGGTTGTGCAGCTAAAGCATCAACAAGCTTTACAGTGAATGCTTTGCCGGTTCTTACGACGTCTACAAGCAATACTTTGATCTGTGCCGGTGAAAGCGCTACACTTTCGGTTTCAGGTGCTTCGTCTTATTTATGGAATACCACTGCTAGTGCCGCATTCATTGTGGTGTCACCTCTAGTGACGAGCAATTACACTGTTACGGGTACAAGCAACCAAAACTGTTCTGCTTCCACAAGTTTCGTTCAAAATGTTAGCGGTTGCACAGGTCTTGAAAAAATAACGGGAGTAGGAAAGAATACTTTGGTTTATCCAAATCCAAACAAAGGCACATTTAATATAGAACTGAATACGCTAGGGAACTTTAATGCGGATATTTACAATGCGCTGGGAGAACGCCTGTATTCAGCCAAATTGCAAACGGGAACAAATAATATCCGACTCGATGAAAAGAAAGGGATTTATTTCTTTATAATTGTTGACGGCAAGAAAACTATTGAAACAGGAAAAATTGTCATTGAATAGAATCACTAAAACACAAAATTCAAAGAATAAAATCAGGATTTTGAAAAGAGCGGGAATTTTCCTGCTGCTTCTAATAGGTTTTTTTCCTTTTATCTTTTCTTTTAAACAACAAAATTCCTCCGCATTCAAGCAGGAATTTTGTCGTAATATCATTTTACGAAACGTAAAGGCGATCATAACTCAATTAGAAGAATCGAAAGAAATTCTTCAATCTGCTAACACTAAAAGTAAGAAGCTTAAGAATTTAATTCGAAGTTATCATGAGTCACGCAAAGCATACAAGGAGATTGAATTTTTTATCGAATATTATTCAGGGTTTGATGCTAAGTTTTATATCAACGGACCGCTTGTTCCCAAAATAGAAATGGAACTTAGCAGCGAGCCTATCCTGCCACATGGTTTCCAGGTGATCGAAGAAGCGCTTTTTGATGTGGATAAAACTGAGTCCTTGTCAATGGGCTTCGAAGTTTTGACCAAAGAATTTGACCTGTTACGTGAAAAATTTATTGTCCTAGAAGAGTATTATTCAACGATCAACATCGAAGAGAATAAAATTCAGGAAGCTTTAAAACTCCAGGTGATTCGGATTATGTGCTTCACTTTAAATGGCTACGATTGCACCATCAATAAAGAGAGTATCACAGAATGTGCCTATGCAATTAATGGAATGGAACAAGTATTGCTTTTATTTAAAGAAAAAGCAAAGGTAGATCAAAATATCAACACCGATTATTTGACGCTCATAACGTCTCTAAAATCGTGCAGGAAACAGCTCTTAAAAAATCAGAATTCAGACACGTTCGACCGCTTAAATTTTATGAAGGATTATCTAAATCCAGCTTACACAAATCTTATTTCCTTTTTTGAGCAAGTAAAAACAGAAGAGTCCGGGCTTCTGTATGCCGTTAATTTTAAAGTGAAATCTTTTTTTGATGAGAAGAGTATTAATAAGCAGTATTTTTCGGTGTACGTTACCGATTCATTCAAACTAAAAGAACAGGCGGAGCTGGGAAAATTTTTATTTTTTGATCCGATTCTTTCTGGAAACAATGAACGCGCTTGCGCTTCCTGTCATAAAGACAATCTGGCTTTCGCAGACGGACTGGATAAAAGTTACGCTTTCGACAGAGTTAGTAAGCTCCCGAGGAATGCACCCACGCTGATTAACGCGGCTTACCAGAAATTATTTTTTCACGACGGAAGATCTTTCAACATCGAAGATCAGGCGAATGAAGTGTTCAAAAATATTCACGAAATGAACAGTGACGACAAGGAAGTGGTTAGGAAGCTAAAACAAAGCGAAGCTTACCGTAAATTATTTTTTGATGCCTTCAAAGGAACTCAGGATAGTAAAATAACACCTTACGCTGTACTAAAATGTCTTTCCGAGTTTATTAAGACCCTTGATTCAAGAAATAGTAAGTTTGACAAATATTTGCGGGGAGATAAAACGCAGTTGAGCCAGGACGAAGTAAACGGATATAATTTATTTTCCGGAAAGGCGCTCTGCGGCTCCTGCCATTTTTTTCCACTATTTAATAGCACGGTGCCGCCTATGTATAATGACAATGAGTTTGAAGTAATTGGGACACCAGAAAAAATAAACAATAAAAATATTGATCCCGATCCAGGTAGAAAAAATATTACAAAATCTGCTATTCACGATCACGCTTTTAAAACGCCTTCCATTAGAAATATAGAATTTACTGCCCCATACATGCACAATGGCGTTTACGCCGATTTGGACTCCGTGCTTGTATTCTACAACCGGGGTGGAGGGGCAGGTTTGGGATATAAAGTTGATAATCAGACTTTGCCTTTTGATTCTCTGGGGTTAACGAAAAAGGAGTTAAAGGATATAAAAAAATTTTTATTCACACTGAGCGATACAACGGGCTTACCAAAGGCCCCGAAGAAACTTCCTCTGTTTAATGATCCTGATTTAGACAAACGGAAAATTGGCGGCGTTTACTAATTAAGTAACGCGCAGGTTAGGTGATCGCCATTTGTTAGAATGAGGTACTTTTTATTGTCGTTGAATAAATTACTTATGAGTGGCAAAGCATTAGCCTTAAATAATTTTGTTCGGGATTTGACCTGGTCAAATACAATAACCTGCGTTTTGTCTTCACTTAAAGAGTAAAAAACCGAATGACTTTCATCACTATAAAAATTTGTTTTTCCTAAAGGAATTTCGGAAGGCTTTTCAAGAATGAGGTTGCCTGAGAAATTATAAGCCTGAAACGCACTTCCTTTACTTGCGATCAGATCCATACTTCGGTTATCATCCACCAGAGCAAAGGTTACGAAGGCATTCTCGGCGTCGGAATGAAGTTTTACGATTTCTTTTTTGTCCTCAAATGAAATTTTATTGATAAGGCCATTTTTGTCATCCACATAAATTAAGTAGGTAGAGGCAACCGAGTTACCAGCGTCTGTATAGAAGGAAGTACAATTTATATTTGCCCAGTTACGTAAACCGATGCGTGCCGCGCCCTTGCGACTGAATGTGTAAATCTTTCCTTCCTGGTCGAGAGCCACGAGGTAGTCGCTCGCCCCCACCTTTACGTACTGCACAGGTAGACGCACTTCGTTCTCGGTTTTTACAGTGGTAAATTTTTCCTGCAAAAGTCCATGAATAGAGTAGTTGTAAATACTATTGTTTTGGCAGGCAATAAATAAACGGTAGTCTTTATTGTTGTCATAATCAAAAAGACTCATTTCGTTGCTGGCCGCTGCGGGTAGCTTTACCGGGTATTTTTCTACATAGTTCCCATTCCTGTCAATGAGGTGAAGGTAATTTTTTGTATTGAACAGCAGCTGGTATTTGTTCTTCTTATAAATATCCGCGGTGTAGATTGCAGAAAGGATCTTTTCATTTAGTTTCCTTTTCCAAAGAATCGAGCCCTTGGCATTAATGAGATAAAGTACGTTACTATTATCCTGCACCACAATTTCATTTTCTCCGGTGAGATGATTTACAAAGCCATAAGCCGGCGTTGTACTTGCGCTATCAAGTTTTAAGGTCCAGAGAACATTTTGTTCTTTATTCGCATTTTCGGTTTCATTCATCAAATGAAAACGGAACTTTAATTGTTTATCCTTATTGGTTACTGCAAAAGAAAAATGCCTGAAGTTTTCAAAAGGATCTTTCTCAGAAGATGTTTTAAAATTGAAGAAGTTAGAAATAGTTTCTCCGATTTGATTGGGGGCACCATAAATCAGGTAGTTAAAATCATCAGGAAAATTCTGATTTTTATACGCAGCAAAACTTTCGTTATTCAACAGTAGGTTATTGCTTTTTAGATCACGAACCAGCAGCAGCAAGTCAGAACTTTGAGTGCTAAAAAAAATATGCGACTGATAAAGAACCGCATAATTAGTAGGGGTTTCTGATAACGGGATAAATAAACGCAAGGGCATTTCAATGCTATCGTTCAGTCGGTAAATAAGAAGAGAGTCTTGTTTCAGCGTAGAGTCGCTCATGAATTTTAAGTTCTCGGAAGCCTTTAAAGTATCGTTCACTTCCACTGAAATAAATTTCCGGGCGCTTAAACTTGTTTCAAAATCAATAACGTTGTTTAGTATGTTTCCATTAAAATCATCTTCCACGTTGTACAATCCCCTTTCATTTGCTTTTATCCAGTACTTAATATGAATGTTTGTCAGTGGAAAACCAATACGCAGATCGGGGTAAGAGGAAAATCCGAAAGCTTTGAAAAATTTAGTGTTCAGCGGAAGATAATTAATGGCGTCATTGCTGATTTGCGGTTCTTGTTCGCTAAAAAGAGAAAGCATCTCCGATTCTTCCGGTATAACATACCCATTTATTTTTAATTGCGAAGGCTGAATGTCTATGGCCCCGGCTGAAAATCCTTTTTTCGTGACATAAGTTAAATTTAAATTGTCAGGAGTCTTGCTGTCTGAATAAAGTGTATGATCCACGTAAACAGACAGCAAACTATTTTCTGTAAGTGTACTTTTGAACTGAATAAATGCTCTATTTGCAGAAAGCTTCGCTGTTTTTTTATTCAGCGATTGAATGATGAGTTCTTGCCTGTTCGAAAGAGTTGTGACGCCTTCATTCATATTAAAGTACATAGCAAAGCCGTTCAGTTTAAAAACGTAAATGTTAGCCTTGGTTTTAGTAGCTTTCAGAATCGTGGCCAGTTGCTCAGCAATAGCTGTCTCTTCTCCAAGCTGCTTAATGTTTAACGCTGCCATCCAGCCTTGTTTTTCTTTGTAATAACCAAAATGCACAACGTTGTTCTTGACAAAGTCCCGCATGTCTTCATCAGAATTAAGAAGTGAATCAATCGTCTGGATGGCCCCGCAAAAATTATTAATGTCACCAAACAGTTTTAATTTATCTGCAATAAGACTTTGTGAATTTAATTTTTTATTGAATTCAAAAAAATCATTTGTGTTAAGGTAAATAAGGCAATTATCCGGTAATACTGTAAGCGCTTCAAGTTGAGGTTTTTTATTGTTCTTGAGATGAAAGTAAGCATAGACACCTACGCATAGGGCGATGATGACCAAAATCCAAAAAGCTGATGTTTTTATGCGAGACACTTTATAAAAGTAAAAAATATAAAAGTACCGAATACATTTTGCAGAACAGACTTATGAATAAACAAATGTTGGTAGAGGAGCCCCTAAAAACACCGCCTGATGTAAGTAGGGCTCTGCAAGCTCAGTCTGAAACAAATGCTGAGCGAGAACACACACTATGAAACGGGCCTGCCACGGTTGATGTTATGGTGTCTGATTCAAACCGAAAGTCGCTGAAAAATCGCGGCGTTTCTCATGCGCACAGATCTGAGTAATGCTGACAGCGGCTTCAAAAAAAGAGTAGCCTTTCCTAAGCCTACGAAACGCATTACATGGTAATTTCTTCGAGATACAGATCAGCGGGATTTGTTGTTGACGCACAGATCAGCGACATCCGCGCAATCAGCGGCAAAAAGCGAATGGCTAAAGATAATCCAGCTCCAGCTGTGTGGGCAATAATGTAAAACTCATCCGGTGAAGATCACAGGGGCCATGCTCTTTTATTGCAGCCCGATGTTTTTTTGTGGCGTAGCCCATATTTGTGTGCCACGAGTACTGCGGATATTTTATAGCAGCCTCTTTCATAAAATCATCGCGGTAGGTTTTGGCAAGAATACTCGCTGCCGCAATGCTCATATATATGCCGTCGCCGCCAATAATACATTTGTGTTCTATTTCCTTATATCGGTTGAAACGATTTCCGTCAATTAATAACAATTCAGGAATGAGTTTTAACTGGTCAATGGCCCTGTGCATCCCTAAAAAAGAAGCATTCAGAATATTGATCTCGTCTATTTCGAGGTGCGTAACAATCCCCACGGCATGCGCCGAAGCTATTTCCTCAATTTCCGGACGAAGGTCGTAACGGTCTTTATCACTTAGTTTTTTGCTATCGTCGAGCCATTTGTTTTTATATTTTTTAGGGAGAATCACAGCGGCAGCATATACAGGCCCTGCTAGGCAACCGCGACCTGCTTCGTCGCAACCCGCCTCAAGTAACAGTTTATTAAAGTAAGATTTCAACATAATGAATTGACGATATGCATACTTTTTGTCATCGTATTTGACTATTAGTTGTACTATTAGAACAAATTTCCACCCCATTTGAAATTTGAAAACCCACTGGCTGGCGCTTGTTTTCCAATTAAAAAGTGATGTGTTATTCCTAATTCAGTGGCTCTATTTTTTAACGTATTCAAATCATTAATAATGGGGGTTTCTTTTACTTCGACAGCAATTTTTTCATTCAGAATAAAATCAAGCTCCTGCCCATTTTTTTTCTGGTAATAATTTAATTTGTACGTGCCGTTTAACTGCACCGCGACTGCATTTTCGAACACTTGTCCACTCGAAATACTTTCTCCGCCCAGAACATGAAGCAACCCATTGTCGGCAAAATAAATTTTTGGTTGTTGCGAAATTTCCTTGTCAATGTTTTTGGTGTAAGGTTTTATCAAATGAAGAAAGTAAGTGTTTTCAAAAAGGTAAATGTAATCACTTATCTTACGCCTGTCTATACCCGCTACATTACTTAACTTAGTGAAATCTAGTTTAGAACCCACGCGCGCCGCAAGTAACTTAACTAGCGCAAACAAATCTTTACTGAGAGAATAGTCTGAAAGCAATTTAACGTCCATGTCAATGTATGAATTGACAATGTCCCACAACAACTCAATTTTATCTTTGCCGTTTTTTTGTAAAACGACTTCCGGAAAACCACCATACTTTATGTATTCAAGATAGTAAGCTTTTGTTTTAGCATGCCACGCCGCGTTGTATTCAATCTCGCGGTATTTTGCCATATTCTGAATTTTCACGTTCTTAAACAAAAGAAATTCATCAAACGAAAGAGGATACATCTCATAGATGAGTTTTCTGCCTGCTAAACTTTCAGTAAACTGATTTTTTAAATAGTAAGAGCTCGATCCTGTTACAATAAATTTTACTTTGTAATGGTCATAAACGTATTTGATAAAACTGGGTAAGTTTTTCACCAGTTGAATCTCATCTAGCGCGATAACTGCTGGTTTTGCGAAATTAATGCCTAATAATTCCAGAGCGCTAATGATAGTGTCGTAGCTAGGTGTATTAAAAAGCATTTGTAACTCAATCTTTTCGCAATCGAGATAAATTTTATTGGCATGTTTTACTTTACTCAGCAAGTAAGTAACCGCGGTGCTTTTTCCAACACGTCGCATACCCAAAATAACAGTAACTTGTTTTTTACTTAAATGTTTTTCTAATTCAGTATAAATGCTCCGAACAACCATATTCAAAGATACTCAAAATAAACTATCTGTCAATATTTCTGACAAATAGTTGTACTTATTGTCTTCGGTCAACTTTAAGTCGTTAAATTACTTTAATTCGGAAAGGCAAGTTTTAATTCCTTCGTAACTCGGCTCCTCGCCGGCTTTTTCAAGAATTTCGACATACTTAAGAATGCCCTCCTTATCTATAACGAAAGCAGACCGTTTACTTACGCCTTTCATTCCAAATCCAAATTGCTCGTAAAGACTGTTGTATGCCGTAGAAACATCTTTATTAAAATCACTCAGCAAATCAAAATTCAATTTTTGCTCTTCTTTAAATTTACCGAGGCTAAAAAGTGAATCCACGGAAATTCCAAACACTAGCGCGTTCAGACTATTGTATAGCGCATAATTGTCGCGAATATTACAAAGTTCTGCGGTGCAGGTACTTGTAAAAGCCAGCGGAAAAAACAACACGACAACGTTTTTTCCTTTATAATCTGAAAGACTTATTTCTTTTTTTTCTGTGTTAAACAGCTTAAAATCAGGGGCTTTGCTGCCAATTTCTACATTCATACTAATATTTGTTAAGGCCGGTATAAAACAAAATTACTTTAAATTCGTTTAAAAACTAATTTATACTTTTACACACATTATCAAACAAATTAAAATCAATTAAAACAGAAAATACATGACAAGTTTAGTAGGTAAAAAAGCCCCTTCTTTCAGAGCAGGAGCAGTAACAAAAGGTGGTGAAATGGTTCAGGATTTTTCGCTTGACCAGTATTTAGGAAAAAAACACGTGGTGTTTTTCTTTTATCCAAAGGATTTCACATTCGTGTGTCCAACCGAATTACACGCGTTCCAAGAAAAATTAAGTGAATTCGAAAGTCGCAATTGTGCAGTAGTTGCCTGTAGTACCGACACGGAAGAAAGTCACTGGGGCTGGTTACAAATGGACAAAAAAGCGGGCGGTATCAAAGGGATCACTTATCCAATTGTTGCTGATACAACCAAGATCATCGCTTTAAACTACGGAACACTTTTTGGTGATTATGATGTGAACGACGACAATGAGTTAATAGCTACAGGACCCATGATCGCCTTCCGCGGTTTATTTCTAATTGACAAAGAAGGGGTAGTACGTCACCAGTTAATTAACGATCTTCCATTAGGCCGTAATGTGGACGAGACTTTACGGATGGTAGATGCTTTACAGTTTTTCGAAGAAAACGGTGAAGTGTGTCCTGCCAACTGGACTAAAGGCAGCGCAGGAATGAAAGAATCGCATGAAGGTGTTGCTGATTATTTAAGCAAACACTAATTAAATTTGTCTCAAAACAAAAAGCCGGTGCATGCCGGCTTTTTGTTTTCTATTTTGTATCCTTTAAATATTTAAGCAGCATTATGTATTTTTTTCGGTATTTCATCATAAGTTTTGCCATCTAATATTCTGCCGGTGGCACTCTTTCTTACTCCGCCCCATTGTTTAAAGAAAAAAGGTACTTTTGATTTATTGCATTGTTTTTTAATATCAATCACCCAATCTTTTTCCATAGCACCTGACTTAGGACCCGATTCACCGCCAACAATAACCCAATCAATTTTTTTTAAATTTAAATTCGGTAACCCAGTTAATAAAGGTTCTAACGACAGGAATTTAATTTGAGCGCCAGTTTTGAGCAGAAAGTCAATTCTATCTAAAACCTTTGTATCTTCCACCGAAACACCCATCCAAATATTAGAAGTCCATTTTAAATGTTTATCATATTTAGCTAAGACATCACCTCGCTTCGTAAGAACTTGATAAGTATGCTGTGGGGTTTCGTTCATTACTTTAAAAACACTTTTGATATAAGCTAAAGGAACATCTTTGTGGAATAGATCGTTCATTGAGTTTACAAAAACTACCTTAGGCTTTTTCCATGTATATGGAATTTCTAGCGTCTCGGGATGAATGGCTAATTTAAAATTGTCTTTGTATTTTTCTACACCCATTGCGTGTAAACGTCTTGACATTATTTCGGCATAATAAAATTTACAGCCGGCCGTTAGTTTATTGCAACCTGTAGTTGGGTTCCAAGTCATTTCTGTCCATTCTATTGAGGATTGAGCCATGCTATTTATTATATTTTTTTACAATGTCATTACCGATTTTTTCTGCGGCTTTATTATTAGAGGTTAAATATAGATGATTCATCGTTGAATTACTTGAATTCTTCAACTCATAAGGTTTGGAAACAGATTCAAAAACTTCCTTCAATCTACTTTGATAAAGTTTAGCTGATTTTTCAATTGCATCCTTTTCTTTCGCGACATGAGTTATTTCTTCAAATAATGTCGCCGTCTTTCAATAAAATTTCTTTTCAATTTCATCTCTTGAAAGACCAAGGAAAATTTCGAGCTTTTCTAACCAAGCTTCCGAGATTTTACCATTCTTTTTTAACAACCTATTTACTCCCAATCCCTTTGGCACTAAAATCCACATATCTATAGGCGGTCCCCTTAAAGATTCAATAGATCGCCATTCTACATGCATTCCACAAGGATCCACATAAGCTAGTGTTCTAACATTTTTATTCCTTGGATCTCTTAAATAATTACCTAAGTCAATAATCTTTTTATTACAATCATCACGAACAGGGAAAATTGACTTTGCTTTTTTAGGGTACGTATCTTTAGTGTTCTTTTTAAGCTGTTCGAAAAATGTTGGATTCTTTTCGATAAAATAAAAGGAGTTAAATGAACGAGGTTCTGATATTCCAATTATTCTTCGAGCCGCACCACCGTAATATCAATATCTACTTTTTTATCCTTAACTATAAAACCAGAGCCTGCAAATCCATCGAAATACATTAGCTTGTAATATGTTCGGTCTTTCATTATTGTTAAATATGCTTTTGCATAATCAACTAATATTTCGATTTTTATCTTAGTCCAGTCACCACCGAAATTGTTTTCGTCCTTTTTTTGGTTATCTTTTATCATGGGTTAGATTTAACAAACTTAATCTTATATCCAATAACACTCGTAGTTAAAGCGTTAAGTAATTAAACGCCTTATGTTCAAAAACCGTGGTCATTTAGCGCTCAAAATTACTATAAAATATAGGTTTTTATTGCTATTAAACATAGTATTCTATAAAATTGAATGAAATGGTAATTTTCCCATACTCTAAATTCTAATATGGATAGTTATTAAATGAATTTGAAAGTCGCGTTTTGCCGACAGGATAGTTAAGAGTAGGTCCGAGTAGCATTTCTATCGCAACTTGATTAAATATCTTAAATCCTATCCCCCCGCTTTCTTTGCCCGATATCCTTCCTTCAAAAGCAATAAAATAATTTTGTCGCGATGATCGCCCTGTATGAGTATCTCGCGATCTTTCACCGTTCCGCCTACGCCGCATTTTTGTTTCAGGAGTTTTCCAAGCGTTTCTATGTCACCTGTTTTTCCGGTAAAACCGTTAATGCGTGAGAGTAATTTTCCACCGCCAAGACGGTCTAAATAAACTTTCAAATGTTGTTCCCCAGGCTTCAACACTAGTTCTTCTTCATACTCTTCTTCAGATTTAAAATTGGGATTGGTAGAATACACAAGCCCGCCTGTTCCTTTGTCTTTCTTGCTCATCGCTTATACCTTATTAAAATGAATGGTACAAAAATTATAAAAAGTAGTACTACCGTTAAAAGCCATAAATTGTGTAAATGTTGTGTCGGCCTATACGTGGCCTGACCGACTGTTTCGGGAAGATCAAAATCAAACTCCGCTTCTCTTGCACTTTGTTCTGCCATAATACTGTCTTTACTGCCCTCATATTTTTTGAGCCAGTTATAAGCTTCTTCATAGTTCTTCAATTCTGAATAATACTCTGAATAAATTTTAAATGCAGTTTGCATAGCATCATAATATTGGTAACGACTACTTATGTGATAAGCCGTATCTAAATATTCCAGAGCTTTCTCGTATTTTCTCAGACGAATATAATTGGAAGCAAGATTCAGGTAACTGTCAGCCACTTCAAGATTATTATCCATCATGTTTCTGATCTTTAAAGCGTCTTCGTTGTATGCGATAGACTTGTCATAATTTCCCTTTTCAAAAAATACCTGCGCCATATTGTTTAAACACAAAGAGCTCATCTCATAATCATTTATCTTTTCAGCAATCTTCAAAGCCATGGCGTAATTTTCAAAAGCGGCTTCGTTTTGTTTAAGGGTTTGTTTTAAGACACCAAGATTGATGAGGCAGTCTGCCGCTCTTTTCTGGTCACCGTTTTCGCGAAACAACGTCAGTGCTTTTAAATAAGAGCTTTCCGCTTTTTCGAACAGCTGTAAATCCGTATAGATATTGCCAAGATTTGTCTGACTTAAGGCAACTCCGTTGAGGTCTCTCAACTCCATCCTGATAGCAAGGGCTTTCTGATGATAAGCGAGTGCTTTCGTATAATCCGATTTTTTATAGAACAATATACCGAGTAAATTATAGCTTTTTGCCAGATGTCTTTTTGATCCGGAAACCTGCGCCTGCTCTTCGCAAAGGTTGGCGTAATAAAAAGCAAGCTGCGGATCTGTGTTTCGTAAAGAAAAGCCACCCTTGTATAGCTGGTTCACCTTTTCGGTGTCGTTGCGAATTGTAAGAATGCGCGTCAATAAAGTGTCACTTTGCTGGGCAATCGCATAATTAAAAAGTACTAATAAAAAAACCGTTGAGCGCATCTTCTATTTTCATCAAATGTATAATTTTAAGGCTTATTATTAAAGCAATGATCCATTATTCTTTTTACCAAAAAAATCCTGCCTCGCATTATATCTATATCGACATGCTGGTGGACACGTTACAGTCTGAGAAAATTCAAGTCCAACTGCCGGCATGGCGCCCTGGACGTTATGAGCTTGGCAACTTCGCAAAAAACGTGAAGCGCGTGGATATGTTCAATGAAAAGAATGAAGCTTTAGAATATACCAAGCTAAACAAAGATCTTTGGGAAGTAAATACCAAAAATTGTTCTTCTCTTAAAATAACCTATAGTTATTACGCAGCGGAGTTAAACGCCGGAGCCTGTTTTGCTGATACCACGCAAATGTACGTAAACCCCGTGCATTGTTGCATGTATGTGGTGGGAAGAACAAAAGAAGAGTACCGTGTGGAAATAAAAGTTCCCGAAAACTATAAAATAGCCTGTTCTTTAAAACACAATAACAACACGCTGATAGCAACCGACTACGACGAACTAGTTGATTCTCCTTTTATAGCGTCTGCAGCAATTAAGACGGATGTTTACGAGGTGAACGGAATTAATTTTTACGTTCATTTTAACGGGGAGTGCCAACCGGATTTCAAAAAAATTAAAAAAAATTTTGAAGCCTTTACAAAAAAACAGATAGAATTCTGGAATGATTTTCCATACAATGAATATCATTTTTTATTTCAGGTTTTGCCAGTGAAGTTTTATCACGGCGTTGAGCATAAGAAGAATACCGTCATAGCAATAGGTCCTGGTTATGCGATCAATTCAGGTTCCACTTACGATGAGATTTTAGGAGTTAGCTGTCACGAGTTGTTTCACACCTGGAATGTTAAAACGATCCGTCCGGTAGAGATGGAGCCTTATGATTATACGAAAGAGAATTATGCGCGTACGGGTTACGTTTACGAAGGCTTTACAACTTATTACGGAGATAAATTGTTATTGAGCTCCGGCGTATTTAATTTGCAACAATATTTCGGAACCTTACAGGAACGCCTCGTAAAACATGTTCACAACATTGGACGTTATAATTTAAGCGTGGCCCATAGCAGTTGGGAAACCTGGCTGGACGGATATGTGCCGGGAGCACCCTATCGAAAAACAAATATTTACGATGAAGGTAGTTTAATCGCTTTTATGCTCGATGTAAAAATTCTTCAGGCAACTGCAAACAAAAAATCGCTCCGTGACGTTTGTGTTCTTTTGTATGAGCTCTTCGGAAAAAAAGCAAAAGGCTATACTGAAAAAGACGTTGTTACTTTAGTGAATGAAGTTAGTGGAGTTGATTTCGCTGACTTTTTCAAAACCTATGTTTATACACCAAATGATTTTGAAATTCCATTAAAAGAATGCTTCGACTATCTGGGTATCGATTTCGTAAAAGAAAACAGTGCACAAATGTGTGAAAATGATTTCGGGTTTAAGGTAAGTGACAACGGACATCTAAGTCGGGTTACCCTCGTCGCCCCATATTCATCCGCTTGGAAAGCTGGTCTTTTTAATGGGGACGATATTATCGCTGTAAATAACATGATGCTTAGGTCGAACCTGAATAACTGGCTCCAGTATTTTAAAGATAAGGAAGAAGTTATTCTTTCTGTCAGTTCCGGTGAACAACTTAAGACCCTAACGCTTCAAAAAGATAAAAAAGGAGTAACCTGGTTTTTTAATCCGAAATTAAAATTAAAAGGAACAACAGAATTAACTACAAAGGAAGCGTTTGATAGCTGGAAGATTTATTAGACACTCATTTTGCCGTTTATAAAGTAAAGTGCGTTACTCCTGTAAAATCAATCTCTTTATTAGTTTTTCAGTTTTTTTATGCTCATTTTTACTCCGTGTTTTAAAGCCTTAGTTATGGAAAGTACAAATTACGATATGTATCAAAAAGCGGATTCGCCGATCCCCGAACGACCGGATTTTTTGAAGATTCTTTGTATTCTCTCCTTCGTGGCTTGCGGATTATGGATCCTTGTTTGCGCCATGGGAACTATTGTTCTGACTTTTGATGCAGCAACAATTGACGAGGTCTGGGAACAAGTAATAGAACGGAGTCCAACGTTGAAAGGCGTTGAACCAGTTGCCCTTATTCATTCTGTTGGCATGTGGTGTGTCTACATCCTCATTGCTACTATTTTTTCTTTAATTGGCGTGATCATGATGTGGCGCCTTGAAAAGATCGGATTTTTTGTTTACGCCGTTGCCGAACTATCCACAAATTTGTTCAAATTGGAAATGGGGGACTCAAAAAATGCTTATGGTGGAGCGATCATGGGCCTAATCATTGATCTTGTTTTTATAGGAATGTATTTTGCGAATTTAAAATACATGAATAAAAAGAACGGCAACACATTTATACAGTCTGGCACTTGATTGTTCTTTCCCAATGCCTCATCAATGAATCAACAGACGCAAAAAATAATTTCATTTGTTGTAAAACTCTCAGGGAAGAATTTTTTTTATCTCGCTATTCTTAGTCTTGTCTTCGATGCTAACGCTGCCAAAGCGCAAGCAGAATGGGTGAAACAATTAGGAGGCCTAGAAGGGGATGTTGGAGTGTGTTCTGCTGCCGATGGCTTTGGTCATGTTTTTACAATCGGTACGTTTAGTGGCACTTCATCCTTTGGGAATTATAACATAAGTTCATTGGGAAGGGGAGATGTGTTTGTCATAAGATCTAACGCTTCTACCGGTGATATAGATTGGGTGCGGCAGATTGGGGGCAATTCAGAAGATTACGGGAATGCCATTGGGAGCGATCCGTTCGGAAATATTTATTGTACAGGCCGTTTCAGCGGAACAGTGCTCTTCGGAACATTTTCGTTAACCGCAACGGGAACTGCGGATGCTTTCGTCGCAAAAATAGATCCTACAGTAGGCGCGGTGTTATGGGCGAAAAAAATGGGTGGAAGCGGTTTTGACGGAGGCTTTGCAATAACAAGCGATGGTCTTGGTAACATCTACACAACCGGCTGTTACCAGGGGACTGGCATCTTCGGCACTTTTACGCTTAATCCGGTGGGATCAAATCTCAACGTTTTTGTTCAGAGAATAGATGCCACCTCCGGAAGTGTAGTCTGGGCCAAAGGATACGGAAGTGCAGGCTATTCTTCGGCAACCTCCATCAGTTGCGATGGTAGCGGAGATGTTTACCTGACCGGATATTTCGAAGGAGAAACCAGTTTTGGCACGAACACTTTGACGGCTGTTCAGTACCAGGATGTTTTTGTTTCAAAACATTATGCAAGTACTGGAAACGTGGTCTGGGCATTTTCTTCTGGTGGTCTGGGAAATGATAGCGGTTACGGGATTGTTGCTGGTACCGATGGTTTTGTTTACACTACCGGTAAATTTGAAAATGACTGGGTTGTTGGTACTAGCACCTTAACCTCGCAAGGAAGCGCGGATATATTTCTCTCCAGGCGTGACGCCTTAACAGGGAGTATTTCCTGGGTAAAAAGATTTGGCTCTCAGGGTTATGATCAGCCAAATGCAATAACCCGCGATGAGAATGGGCATCTATTCATCACAGGACAGTTTAACGGATATATCTCTTTCGGAAGTGCAGTGCTCGCCTCCATGGGTAATGCAGATGTTTTTATTGTGAAAATAGACATGCTGACTGGAAATGCGCTCATGTCCTCCAGCATGGGTGGCCAGGCTGTAGACAGTGGGAATGGCATTACCAGCGGACCTAACAATGCACTCTATTGTACAGGCTCTTTTCAATCAGGTGCAAACATCGGCGGCGAAATTTTAACCGCAAAAGGTACTGCTGATATTTTTATTATGAAGCTAAATGGAACCAACGTGGGGTTGAACGAAAGTATGCAGCTCCTGAATTCAATACAACTGATACCTGTTCCTTTTGAAGATGAACTAAGAATCACAGTCGGTAAACCGAATCTTAGTGCTTACCAGTTAAGTATTAGCGACGCTTCTGGAAAACTAATGCTCCAATTGGAATCGAAACAGACGCAACAAAATTTAAAACTGAACTTTTTAGAAGCAGGAATTTATTTTGTAACCATCGTGGAAGAAACAGGTGCCAAAGCAGTCAAAAAAATAATTAAGAAATAAACTGAATACTATTCACTGCCAACTGGTTATCCTCTAAGCCCATTCCCAGGCTGTTCTGTACATTCCCTGTTCTTCGCAATACTCTAAAAATTTCTGGTAAAATTCACTAGAGCCAATAGTCGCACTGTCACCAATAACTACCAGCTTTTTCTTTGCACGTGTAATTGCAACGTTCATCCTTCTCAGGTCATTTAAAAAACCTATTTCGTGTTTATCATTACTACGTACAAGACTTATGTAAATAACATCGCGTTCTTCGCCCTGAAACCCGTCGATGGTCTTTACACTCAAATTCTCCAGCTTGCTGCGTTCCAGTTCAAGATGAAGAATATTTTCTTTCAGCCACTCCCGTTGCTCTTTATAAGGGGAAATAATGCCGATCTCTAAAGGCGGTAGATCGCTATTAACTGAGTAATCGATAAGTAATTGTTGCAAATGCTTAAATAGAATATCCCCTTCTTTCGGATTAGAATAACTTAAGGTTTCAGGATTCTGAATCTCATCAAAACTGCAGCCGGCTGTATCAATAAACTCAATGCTTTTGTTAAGGTAAGAATCATCATTAACCAAAACGTGTGTTGACACCGTTTCGTCAGCAATAAGTTCGTTGTTATAAAAATAATTATTACTGAATCCCATGATGGCGGAATTCATACGATATTGGCGGTTCAGGAGCACAACAGCTTCTTTAAATTCAATACACCTGTCAAGTAGCGTTTGATCAAGCCCGCCTCTTTTTGCTTCCATACTTTTTACAACCGGAGGCAATTGAAAATGATCACCCGATAAAATTAAGCGCTTACATTTTAAAAGCGGAATCCACACCAGGGGCTCCAAAGCCTGCGACGCTTCATCAAAAAACAAAGTATTGAAACGTTTTCTCGTAAGAGCTCTGTGAGTGCTCGTAACAGGCGTGCAACAAATAACCTGCGAGGTTTTAAATAATTCGTCTACGATAAAATCTTCCAGTAAACGTGCTTCTTTAATGCAGTTTTTTGCTTCCGTGTAATAGGCGGTTCTTTGCTGTGCTTCTTCTTTTCCAAATGTCCTTTTGTACTTACCGGCCATTCTAAAATATTCTTCGGCGTTACGACGGAGATTTTTTATGTCCTTGTAATAAGGGGAGGAAGATATTTTCCCATCCATGCTGCTGTTGAGCAACTCTTCAGCCATGCGCGCTGGATGTCCAAGGCGCAACACATCAATGCCTAACTCCATTAATTTTTCCGTTAAAAGATCGACCGCAGAGTTGGTTGGTGCGCAAACAAGAACTTGTTTTTCTTCCTGCAGTGTTAAGCGGATGGCTTGCACAAGGCTGGTAGTTTTTCCGGTGCCGGGCGGACCATGAACCACGCCAATATCATTCACACGCATCACATGCCTTACTGCGCGATTCTGAGAAAGATTTAACTGGGGAATGAGAATGTCATCATTTAGTTTATCAAAAGAAATCGGGATCTCTCCCTCAATCATCTCCCTCAGTTCAGCAACCCGATTATGCTTAGCATCAATTACTTGGTCAAGTGCTTTCTGCATTTCGTTGTAGCTATTGTCATCAAACTGGATATTCAATCCCAACTTCCCCTCGTAGCACCAATCCGGCAGCTCATCTGCGTGTATAATCAGTTTGAGCGAATTTTTAGCAACTGATTTTATCGTTCCTGTAATTTCGTGCATCTTCTCCCGATCACTATCGGGATTCTGATTGCTGAATAAACTCACATTTTTTCCTGAGCTGAATTGATGTGGTTTGTCAATTTGAGAAGTACGCTCAATCTCCAGATGCAAAAGATCGCCAGACCCTAATTCTTCATTATTGATTTTTATGGGATACCAGGTTACCCCGTTTTTTTTACGCTGTTCTAAGTTAACGCGAAGAAATAATTCTTTATACAAGCGGTAGTCTTCGTCGCGTTCAATTTTAAGAAGATCTTTAACGTGCTTTAAACGCTCAACGGCCGTGCGTTTTGCCATTAGAGCGATTTGTTTTTTAGTTCGTCGCGCAATTGTTTGCTGGTCTTTGTGCTGCCATCATGACTCCAACCCGGGGGACCAAACACATACATAAATTTAGCTTTTAAAGGCGCTTGTTTTTGGCGAAGATCTGTGTAAATATTTTTCCATTCATGAAACACCATTTTCAGCGGATTGTAGGATTTTAAGTTGCTTGTTAAGCCGTAAACCACTTCTTCTTCTTCTTTTTGAAAAGTACCGAAGAGCCTGTCCCAGATGATAAAGACCATACCCATATTTTTATCCAGGTATTTAATATTACTCGCATGATGCACCCTATGGTGAGAGGGAGTGGATAAAAACAATTCCAAAAAGCCGAGCTTGCCAACCGTTTTCGTATGAATCAAAATCCCGGAAATTTGTGTAGCGGCATACATTAGCAGTATATCAAAGGGTTGGAATCCTACAAGCGATAAAGGAATATAATAAATAAAACGGTAAAGTGGTTGAAAAACAGAAGAACGAAATCCTACCGTGAAATTAAATTCTTCGGATGAATGATGTGTTATATGAACAGCCCAAAAAAACCGGCAGTAATGATCTACACGGTGCAACCAATAAAATAAAAAGTCTTGCCCGATTAATAATGCTGACCAATAAAGAACAGGATGTAGGGTTCTATTTATCTCCGTAAATTTAAATTCATAGAAAAACCAAAGTACAGCAACTCCAACGCCCCGAATTAAAAGATCCAAAGAAAAATTAAGCGCGCTTAAATATATGTTGGAAATAATTCCTTTCGTGGAGTAATATTTTTTTTCATGCCAATAACTATAAAAAATCTCGACCCCAATTACAAGTGTGTATAGTGGAATCGCAAACTTTAAAATGACTGCTTCACCGAATTCGTCCATGGGGCTGCAAAGATACACAGTTTAGGCAAAATTTAAAAGTCCCCTAGTCTGAAAATCAACCGATTATTAAAAATGCTTTGGAATGAATTTGCCATAAAATTACGTCCTTTAGGGGGCTCTGATAACAACACCCCCCTCTCCACACTTTTATCATCTCCCTAGGCGTAGTTACTAATAATAACAAAACTTATAAAGTCCGTAGGAACGTCATCTTAGTGACATCCATAACGCTAGAAGCGCTCCGTCAAGCCCATCCCATGCGCTTCTTAAGCCCAGTAACGTGAGCTAAATGATGTTCACAGTGCCAGGCATAAGAGCCGGTAGCCTCTTTTAGACTAAGCTCTCTGCCTTTTTCAGGATGTATAAACCCCCTCTTCCACTGCGCTTCGTTAAGTGACCTCAAAACTGTTGCCCAGCGAGTGTGCACACCCTCCAACGTTTGCAATGCAAAGTGAATCGGCATATTTCCATCGGCAAGATTTGCCCAATGATCTTGTAGATACGGCTTGATGATCGGTGTTTCTTCCGTTAATGCAACCTTAACGCGGATGAGCGCATTCATGTGACTATCGGCGCAGTGATTTACCACCTGGCCTACCGTCCAGCCATCCGGTCTATAGGGCACGTCCAGCTGCGACTTTGTAAGGGACTCTGTTTCAAGCCTTATTTTTTTAGGAAAATTTTCGATCACCGAAATATACTGTTCCAGGATTTCTTTTGTAAAAAGATCTGGTGCTTTAAAGAGTCCGATCGGGTATTTTAATTCTTCCATGGTTAAGCAGATTTAAACACATAGAGTTTGCAGTGACTATGTGGTTTATTTTAAAAGTGGTGGTGAAACTGCAATAATCTTATCATCCACCAGTGTGTAATAGTCCGGTTTTATTTTTCTGCGACTTTGAATATAAGCTTGATACTCCGGCGAATTATTTTTTCTTCCCGTCATAACCTCATCGTAATTGCCGTTCAGGCCAATGAGCAACTCGGTCATTTCACGCACAGCGAAAGACCCGCCAGCAAAAGCACTCAGGTAATCCACTAATTTATTTTTAATACAGTAGTGCGCGAACAAAGGATTAGCCTTTTGATTTACCATCATCCTTACACCACACTTTTCTGCAATGGGAATGTCAAGCACATCATCAAAAAAATACGCAACCTCGTCTGGTTGGATATTTTCTTTTTCGCAAAGTAAGTCTAGGGCTGCTAATTTATGGGGGACTTTAAAAAGTGAGTAGTTCAAACATTCACGCTCGGCGAAATAAAATGCCGTCTCATTTTTTTCTCCACTTAAAATTGCGGTGAGCGGTAATTTTTTATGTTTAAGGAAATACGAAAAACGCAGGAGGTTTTGACCCATGCTGTCCACCTCGCTGAAATTACTTCCTCCCGAGGCTTGTTTCTCTCCGTTATTGTAAACACCGTCCCAGTCGAACACAAAGGCTTTTACGCTTGTCAGTTTTTTATTGATCTCTGCGGCTGGAGTAATAAACCGACCGCCAATGACGCCGTATAGATTTTCAAGTTCTGTCATAAAAAAAGCCCTTCCGTATAGCAGAAGGGCTTGTTATTGGTTAAGATTTTAAATCCTGAATATCCAGCATTCCTATTGGCTTGCCGTTTTCAGTAACAACGATGGTATCCACCGAAGTCTTTTTGAATAAAACGCTGGCTTCGTTTAAAAGCACATTCCCTTCAATGGTAATAGGAGTGCGGTACTCAATATCGCTTAATTTTTTATTTAAAATGTCGCGGCCTTTGTCTTGTATCAGTTTGCGCAAAGATCCATCCGTAAATACACCTTTAATGCTGCCGTCTTTTTTAACTACGGTAATGGCACCAAAATTATATTCCGTCATCTTAACAATCGCATCTGTAATATTCGTGTCTTCCTGAACAATCGGATTGGTATCGTTAATAGCTTCTTTCACTTTCACCATCATTAGACGGGTATCAGCGATAAACTGATCTGTACCTAAGGTAGTGAAGTTGTTTTCGGTGAGTTGTTTTAATACTTTTAATGGAACCGTGATGGTATGCACACCAATATTGATGGCGTTTCTAACATGCTCAGCGTGTCTAACAGAAGAGAACATGATCTTGGTATCGTAACCGTAAATCTCAACGGCATCCACGCATTGTTCAACAAGTGTTAAAGCATCGTGACCCTGATCCTGTAAACGACCAACAAGGGGACACACATAAGTAGCGCCTGCTTGCATAGCCATATACGCTTGTTGCAGCGTATATACAAGATGCACATTTACCAAATAACCCTTGTCTCTTAATAATTTACAAGCCCTTACACCTTCTAAGGAAACAGGAATTTTAAACACCGTTTTTGTCGGATCAAGGCCCAAAGCAAGTTGACGCTCAGCTTCTGCAAGTACTTCTTCTGCTGTGTTTCCAAGCGCTTCAATCTGTAGCACAGGAACCATCTTGCTTAATTTTACAATCGTTCCATCAATATCCGTAATTCCTTCCTTTTGCATAAAGGTAGGTGTAGTGGTTAAGCCGTTTAAAAAACCCAACTTAAAGCCTTCTTCAATTTCTTTTAAATTGGCCGAGTCTAAATATAATTCCATATTCTGTTTTAAATTAAGACGTAAAGAAACTAAAAAAAAATGAATTTGGCGAGATATTCTTACAAATGAAAACCCCGCCACAGTTTTACCATAGCGGGGTTTATTCAAAAGTTAAGATCGGTTTTTCTGAGCTTATTTACTAACCGTTAATTTTTTTACAGTTGATCCGTTTTCAGTAGCAACTACAACGTTGTAAATACCGCTTGCAAGATCTTTAACATCTAGTTGAATGTTGTTTGCGCCCGTTTCTACGTTTACTTGTTTTGTAAAAACAACCTGTCCTAAGGCATTCATCATACTGATAGTGGCTTTACCGGCTTTAGTAGAACCGATCACTACATTTGTTTGCCCATTTGAAGGATTAGGATACAGAGTAACGCGTACATTATCATAATTTAGAGTATTAATACCAGCAAGATTAAGTGGATTTGCCACCTGTGATAAATTGATATTATCCAAGTATAAATTGTTACCGAAATCACTGGTACTTGTAAACTTCACGATAAGGTTTGAATTATTGTAACCTGTAAGCGTGATTGCTTCTTTCCTCCATTGAGCAGAAGTTGGAGTAAATAGAGTTCCGATTGTAGTTCCCGTTGTAGATAAAAGTGCCCCTGATTTGCTAAAGACGTTGGTCCAGTTAACTCCGCAATCATCTGAAACAAATACATCCAACTGGTCGGCATCTCCGAGAGCATATTGTGCATATGCCACATCAAAAGATAAGGTAGGAGCCGCAGTTGCAGTAAAGCTCATTGGAGGTAATAACAGGTCGTCAACTTCACCTGTGACGCTACTCCAAAAATCCATTTTTGCCGCACCGGTTCCTCCCGTAATGCTTATTCCATTGGCTGTAGCATGTCTTGCCCAAGTAACGCCTTCATTAGGATTAACAACTCCAAATGGTACGGGAGGAAAGGTAGTAGTTGCAAATGGTTGCGTAACCACAGTCCCTGCTACTGAACCGGAGGCCAAGTATAAATTCGTTGTTGCCTGGTTATTTAGTAAATTAAAATCTCCGCCGGCTACAGATGAAATATCATAGTTAAATACATGTCCTCCCGGAAATGCAGGAGTGATACCTGCAAGTGTGATTGTATTGGTAGCACCAACAGCCAATGAACCTGCCCAATTAAACAAAGGCATTGCAACACCGTCTACATAAGGAGTGATGGTAAGAGCAGTAATTGCGTTATTACCTTTGTTTTCCAATGAAATTTCCGGAGTAAAGCTGGTTGCGCAATCAAAAGCAGGACCTTTGGCATAAACGGCCTTAGCATCGTTTGCAAGCGCTTGTTTGTCTGCTCTCACAGCTTGTGCTACTTTTTGATTTCCATCATCTTGGATGAATCCTACAAAAGCAACTTCTGATTTGTCTCTTGTGTAAGAAGGCAAAGGGCAGTTAAGGGTAAAGGTTTGTGTCTGACCAATCGTCCAAGTTCCGGCCATTGGAACACCAGCCTGTAATGTGGGGAATGACCGGATAGCTGCATCTTCGAAATCTTTTTCTCCGTTCGTGCCTGGTTGAGTGGCAAAATGGATGTGCCTTTCCACCATCACGGTTCTAAAAACCAAAGAACCCACAGCAGTAAAATTTGCAGAGGCCGTAACGCTGATCGTTAAGTTAACAGCGCTGTAAGTAGCATCCCAGGCACGGTTCATGGTTACTGAAAAGGCTGAGGTAAAACTTTGTGCCGAAGAAATTACGCTGTTATTCAGGTTAGCCGGGTGGCCGCTTGCTGCACCGAAAACGGTAGCTTCCTGCCCATCAATTTTACTTGAAGGAGCTGAATTAATAGCAGGAGAGTACCCATAGTTACCTGCACCGGTTTTCCATCTCCAGTCAATCTCCGTTTTGTTGGTTTGGTAGAGAGACCAGGTTGCCGAAGGCGCACTAGGAATAGGAACCTGCCATTTAATGGCAACCACTTTTGGAGTATTGGTTGGCGAAGCTAAAAGGATATTAAGTCCTGGATTTGTTGATGCACAGGGAGGACAATTTTCTCCGGTAAATTCTTCGTAAAGTGATAAACGCGGGGTTTGCGCTACAGCACTCATTCCGGTAATGAGTAAGCCGCTAAGTAAAATTTTCTTCATTTGGTTAGTTTTTTTAAAACAGTGAATATCAAATGTAAGAATACAGTCCTAACGTTCCTAAGGTTTAGGTAAAATATGTGTAATAAATAGTTAATTTTTACAGGACTTGTTTCAAACCTAAAAAAAAGGGCCGCTTTTTAAAAGCAGCCCTCCTCAAAGTACCGGATAAATTTTATTTAGTAACTGTTAGTTTTTTAGTCACTGAACCCATTTCTGAATCTATAGTTACATTGTAAACGCCGCTTGCGTATTCTTTGGTATCTAATTGAATAACGTTTGTACCTGCACTTAAGACAACTTGTTTTGTTGAAACTACCTGGCCTAAAGTGTTAACTAGTGTAACCTTAGCAAAGCCAGCTTTCATACCGTTCAATTTTACCTGAGTTGTAGCGTTGGTAGGATTAGGGAACATAGTTACATTTAAAGAAGAAGAGGAGTTGTTAGCTATTCCTGTTGCTCCTTCAAAGGTAAGGTTGATGTTGTCAAGGTAAAGATTGTTACCGGTACCGTTTGCCGTGGTTACAAATTTAACCAACACGTTTGGCTGATTAAAAGCGCTCAGGTCCGCACCATCTGTTCTCCAGTGCGATGGATCCTGACTATCCGGAACATAAGCATAAGATACCGCTTGCGTGGTTGCAAGTTGTTGGCCGGCCCTGCTATAAACGTTTGTCCACGTAGTTCCACAATTACTGGATACAAGTACATCAAGCGCATCATAACTTGTGCCACGCTGCGCATGAGCAACGTCAAAAGACAATTGTGTATTCGCAGCGTTTGAAAGATCCATTGGTGGAAGATATAATTCGTCTTTATCACCAACCGTAGTATTGCCGAAGAAGTCATATTTTGTAGATTCAAAATTCAGGTTGTAAGCTCCGGCCAGTGTACTTCTTGAAAAGCCCGGACCATTATCATTATTCACAACACCAAATCCTGTTGGTGGGTAAGTTGCGCCGGTAAAGCCTTCAGAAACCGGCGTTCCCTGATAATTGCCACCTACCATGTAATTGATTTTGGTGGTGTTTTTAATCAGGTTGTAAAGCGGAGTAGTCATGTCAATATCACAGGAGAAAGTATGACTTCCGGCAAGGATAGGAGAATTCACCGATCCTAAAGCAACAAATGCTGAAGCTCCGGGAGCAAGGTTTCCTGTCCATGGAAAAGGAGCACCTGCAACACCGTCAATGTAGGGCGTTAGAGTTAAAGTGGTAATGGGGTTTGCAGACCCTTCATTTTTAATTTCTACCGTTGGAGTGATTACGTTATTACAAGTAAGGTTTACATTGGCTGAAATAGCTGAAATAGCATCTGCCGGCACAACATCAACACCACCTCTTACGGCTTGGGCTACTTTTCTATTTCCGTCATCCTGAATAAATCCTACAAAAGCAATTTCTTCTTTTTTGCGTGTATAAGATGGAACCGGGCAATTTAACGTAAAGGTCTGAGTCTGTCCAAGTATCCAGCTGCTAGCCATAGGTACACCACTTTGAAGGGTGGGGAAAGATTTAATAGCCACGTCTTCGAATTTAGTTTCACCATTTGTTCCCGGTTGTACCGAGAACTGAATCAGACGCTCAACCATAACTGTGCGGAAAATGAGGTTACCCACAGATGTGAAAGGCGCAGTTGCGGTAATTGAAATCGTCAGTGTAATAGCTGAACAGGTTTTATTCCACGCACGGTTCAATGTTATCGAAAATGCGGATGTGTAAGACTGTGCCGTTGCAAAAACAACACTGCTCATCTGTGTAATGTTTTGACCTCCCGCTCCGAATACGGTTGGCATCTGACCGTCGATACGCACCGAAGGCGCAGAGTTGATTCCATAACCGTAAGTAGAGTAACGCCAATTGATCTCAGCTTTATTAGTCTGATATAAGGACCAGGTTTTTGCGGGAGCAGATGGAATTGGAACCTGCCATTTAATAGGAACAACGTTGGTAGTGTTAATGGGCAGGGATAAAAGATTGTTAAATGCAGGATTATTCGATGCACACGGCGGGCAGGTTTCTCCGGTAAATTCTTCTACGAGGGATAAACGCGGGGTTTGCGCTGTAACGCCAAAACCTAAAGCCAACAAGCTCAGAACAAGTAAATGTTTTTTCATGGTAATTTTTTAATTAGATAACCAAATGTAATGATCTGCACGACAAATACAAAGATATTAACGTTAAAAGTGGACTGTGGGAAACTGTTAATCCTGTACAATAAAAAAGCCCGGAATTGGCCCTGGATTTAAAGTCAATGGTGCAGCGAATATAAAGAAATGAAAAAACCGTTTTCTTGATTTGAGAACTCAGTGCTAATACCTTTGAGGAAATTTTTGAAATCTGAAATATGAATCCATTGAGGCGCAGTAAAATTTTTAGGTAGGGCAATCGTATATATGCAATACATAACCACTCTTCACCATTTCCCCCTGATAAGTGGATGCAGGTAGCTACAGTTTTGACATTGCTGAACGAACATTTTCGTAAGTCCTATCCTTCCAATAGAATTTTTTAGATAATTGGATGCCGAAGCCCGTTCCTTTTACAACATTTGAAAATGTTACAGATTCAAATTTCTGATTGTCATAAAAAGAAATTGTCACAATTTGATAAGCAAGTGTTGAAAAACCAAAATCTATAAATGCTCTTAAAGTTACAATGGATTTTTTTTTATACTTAATCTCGAGCGAATAAGCGAGCGAAGCTAAAACAAATTTGTGCTTATTCGCCTTAACTTCCGTCTCAACAGTGAAATAGCTTGCACTATCAAGTTGCATACCTGACGTTGTGAACGACGAATATAGTTCCCTCTTTATACGGCCATATGACAAACCAAGTGTAAGAAAATTACCAAAATTTCATTCCGTGGATCTGGAGTTAACGGATCCGAGATAGATGCCGGCAGTAATAGGAAATTTAGTCAAGAATACTCGACCAATGGATGATATATCATTAGTGTATTTTACTTTTCTGACACTATCATATTCTAAGTACATAATTGTATATCCGATCTGCGGAGTTTCAGTAAATATTCCAAAAGAAAGATAACATCTATTTGCAAAGGAGTATCCGAAATTTATTCCTCCATCAAGGAGCGGAAATCTTTGGGCGTACACTTTAGTAGGAACGTAATTAACGGCTTTATAGCTGAGCGTGTTGTTCGTATACCAAGCTGAGTTCTTTGCAAGTAATTGAATTTTGCCCTGAATCACTGGTTCCACAAAATAAAACTGTGCCTTTGAAACACAAAGGCACAGTCCTAAATGGAGCAATATAGTAGCTAAAGTCCTTTTAAATCTAATTATGGCGTGCAATTTTTCGCAATTATAAGTTGATTTGTTTTGACATTTGTCGGATCAGAAGCGAGATTAAAGCTAAACTTAAAGCATAATTCATTTAGTGGTTTCGAACCTTGGTAAGATGGCCAAGACTTACTGTGAGACGTTCCCATTGAGCTTCCGATACCAGATTGAGTGTATGGGCCGGTAGTAGAGCCACAACGACGTTTATACTTTAAATTGACTACATTCAACCGAGTGTCAAAGTAACCTTTTCCATTACTGGTTTTATTTCTGAATTCCCATGTAAATCTAACATTAAAATAAATGCCGTAGGGATCATAATCCATCATTTAACTCTTGTGAATGTCTTCAGAGGGTCTCAAGTAGTGCGAAGCGATACGGCGCAAGACGTATTCTAGTTAATCACCAGTCTTTTTGTAAGCGTACCGGCTGCTGTTTTCACAGTGGCAAAATAAACACCAGATGGTAGATTTTGTAAGTCCATATCGATTTTATTTTTTCCTTCGTTGATACTCACTTCTTTTTGATAAACCACCTCTCCTAAAGAGTTAAACAAAATAACACTGGTTTCAAAAACTTTAGGTGAGTTAATACGAATAGATGTTGTTTCCTTAGCCGGGTTAGGGAAAAGTTCAAAAGAAGAAAGGTTTTTAACACTTTCCTTTAATCCAACAGGAGGAGAGTAATTGTATTTTAATGTGATCTGCGCAGTATCATTTGCATTGGCAACATTCTTAATTGTGTATTTAACAATGCTTTGTCCTACAGCAGGACCTTCCTGTAAGTCTGTAGTTAAAAGCTTGTAAAGACCTGGAAGCTCCGAAGCACTTTGACCAGGCAATAAAGTATCGGCGTCTGGCGACGTCATTGTAAAATCGGGGTAACAGTTACCTGCAAAACAAAAATACGCTGAAGCGCCGGTATTTAACTGCACGTCATAACGTTTAACTATGTAAACGTTGGTTGTAGATCCTGTATTTTTCAGATCAAAAATAATTGATTCAACGCCATTTGCAGACGTGGTAGGATAAAGTGTTGCATTAGGCGCCAGAGCCATTGAAGGCGAGGTGTTTGAAATTAAAAGGCTCGATTGTGAAAACCCATTAAGAGCAAATGCAGCGAAGGCCAAAAGTAAAGTTTTTTTCATTTTATTTTTTTTAATAAAGATTAAAGCTGCAGAACAGCTTTAATCCTCGATTTATCTTTTTGTTGAAGCGATCTATGATCTGCTTCAGATAACCATGAAGCGATCTATGATCTGCTTCAGATAACCATGAAGCGATCTATGATCTGCTTCATGGTTATTTAGTAACGTTTAATTTTTTTACAACTGAACCGTTTGGAGTAGCAATAGTTACATTGTAAACACCAGCTGCATAATCTTTCATATCAAACTGAATGGAATTTGAACCTTCGGTTAAGCGCACTTCTTTCATGGTTACTAGCTGTCCAATCATGTTTAAGATTGAAATTTTGGCTGTAGAAGCTTGCTTAGAATCAATGCTTACGTTCGTAATGCCGTCTGTAGGATTAGGATACAAAGAAACGTTCAGCTGTGTTGCCGCAAGTGCTTTAATACCAACTGGCGCTGCCTGTGAAAGGTTAATGTTGTCGAGATAAAGCATATTACCGTTATCGTTCGTCACAACAAATTTCACAAGCACATTTGGTTTGTTGAAGCCTGGAAGCGTGAACACTTCAGTTCTCCATTCGCCAGCCGTAGGAACAAAAATTGAGCTTACAGGTCCGCTAAGACCAGTTGAAAGTGCAGCTCCTTGTGCACCATAAATCTTTGTCCAGGTCACTCCACAATCAGAAGATGCAAAAACCTCAAGATTATCATCGCTTGCAGCATCACGTTGTGCATAAGAAACGTCAAAGAACATATCCGGATCATTTGCTCCTGAAAGATCCATCGGCGGCAAATACAATTCGTCCTTATCATTTATAACCTTGTTATTGTAGGAGTCATATTTGGTGCACTGACCCGAAAGACCATAAGCCCCAACAGTACTGATTCTTGACCAGCTTGCGGTACCGGCATCAGGATTTATAACGGTAAAGCCAGTAGGAGGATATAATCCCCCAGGGAAACCTTCTGAAACAGGTGTAGTCATGTAACTGTTAGCTAAAACGAAAGTTGCTTTTGCTGTGTTATTAGTAGTGTTAAAGTCTACAGCGTTTAAAGCAGTAATGTTGTAAGAAAAAAGGTGAGAACCTGGTGCGCCGGTTACAGGGACAGAGTTAAGTGTAATGTTAACAGTTGCGCCTGGAGCTAAATTACCTGTCCAGTTTGTTACCGGACCAGCCACTGCATCCACAGACGGAGTAATAGTCATATTTGTTATTGGATTAATACCATTGTTTAAGATGTTTACAACTGGTGAAGTTGCCGCAGAGCAAACCACAGGTACAATAGCGTTTACAGCCACGGCATCATTCGGCAGAGCTTCTTTTTCGGCTCTCACGACTTGTGCAACTTTTTGGTTGCCATCATCCTGAACAAAACCTACAAAAGCGATCTCCGACTTTTTGCGCGTGTAGGATGGAATAGGACAATTCAGTGTGAAAGTTTGGGTTTGCCCAATTATCCACGTGCCTGCCATAGGAACCCCTGCCTGAAGTGTAGGGAAAGATTTTATCGCTACATCCTCAAAATCTTTTTCACCGTTTGTTCCTGGTTGTACTGAGAACTGGATGAGGCGTTCTACCATCACCGTTCGGAAAATCAAAGAGCCTACAGCTGTGAACGGAGCAGTAGCATTAATGGTAACTGTTAAGTTAATAGAACTTGCTGTAGCATCCCAGGCGCGAGCCATAGTAATAGAAAATGCTGAAGTGTAAGATTGTGCTGTATTGATTACACCTGAATTCAGATTTGCCGGATGTCCTGAGGATGCTCCGAACACGGTAGCTTCCTGTCCGTCAATTTTACTGGATGGTGCAGAGCTAATGGCGGGTGTATAACCATAACCACCATTTGCAATGGATCTATAACGCCAATCAATTTCTGTTTTGTTAGTTTTATACAACGACCAGGTAGGCGTAGGCGCGCTCGGAATAGGCACCTGCCATTTAATAGCAGCGATCTTTGAATAACCGGCAGCTAATTTTATATTTAATCCGGGATTGGTTGAGGCGCAGGGGTTACAAGTTTCTCCTGTGAATTCTTCGTATAAGGACAAGCGAGGGGTTTGTGCAACAGCACTCACACTCAATAAAGCTAAGCTTA
>Ga0105046_10000337_pt1 | contig 63414 bp, 51 predicted proteins | sample MAT03_FD_78385 | JGI IMG/M metagenome (GOLD analysis project Ga0105046, IMG submission 78385) | Freshwater microbial communities from Lake Fryxell liftoff mats and glacier meltwater in Antarctica - MAT-03 (megahit assembly) | ecosystem: Environmental > Aquatic > Freshwater > Ice > Liftoff...
AAGAAAAGCGGGCTTGACCGTCAGTGCCTTCTGTTCGGTGAGCCTCGATCCGCCGCTCGTACTCGTTTGCATCGGCAACCGCGGCGCCGCAGCCCAGGGCATGGCAACGGCCGGAGCCTTCGCGGTGCACATCTTGAGCACCAAACAGATCGACCTCGGCTCACGCTTTGGCGGCATGGTTCCTGGTGGTGGCGATCCCTTTGACGGACTCGCGCATTCCACGGCCGTCACGGGCGCACCCATCTTGCAAGACAGCCTCTGCTGGCTCGACTGCAGCGTCGATGCGATTCACGAGGCGGGAGATCACCGCATCTTTGTCGGGCGTGTGGTGGACACGGGTGCGGTACCCGAGGGCGATCCCGTGCTTTACCACCAGCGCAAGTGGCGCACGCCAGCCGATTTCTAATCGCAGCACATGCTACGGATCGGAAAGCACGCCTTCGAGTGAAGGCAGATCCGACAGGTTGGGCTCGAGGATGACCTCGATACGCCGGTTGGCCGAACGTCCTTCGGGGGTGTCGTTGCTCGCCACCGGATCGAATTCACCGTAACCCGAAGCCGCAACCACGCCCGGGCGCATGCCGCTTGAAACCAAAAGCTTGGTCACTTCGACTGCGCGTGCGGTCGACAACTCCCAGTTCGAGGGGAAGCGTGCCGTCTTGATCGGCAGGTTGTCGGTATGCCCGGCGACCTGAAAGCGGCGATCGTCAATCGCAGCAAGAACCTGTGCTACGCTTTTTATGGCTGCCTGTCCGTCGGCCTTGACCTCGGTCTTGCCAGAATCAAAGAGCACGTCGTTGGGCAAGGTCAGCAACATGCGACCGTTTCGGATCGTGACCTTGATGGTGCCTGCATCGATCATCGCGCGCAGCTTGGCGATCAAATTGCGGAAGGTTGCGGCGCGAGCCTCCGCCGCGGCCTTCTGTCGGCGCAACTCTTCGAGGCGCTGCTTGGCGTCGTTCAGACCCTGTGCAAGCTGACCCCGCTCGCTCGTGAGCTGCTCTACGTTCTGACCGAGTTTTTCGAGACGCTGCGTCAGTTCTCCGGCAAGTGCAGTCGCATCATCCAGTTGTTTGCTCAGCCGATCGCGTTCGGCCGTCCGGGCTGCCAGCTCTTTTTCGAGCGCCTTGATGCTCTCGCTCTGTTCGCGGTCGCGCGCTGCCGCTTCCTTGCGAGCCTTGTCGAGTTCGGCAACCTTCTTGTCAAAGGTTCCCGACGTAACACAGGCAACGCTTGTCAACGTGAGGCATCCAATGAGCGCCAGGGGAAGGAAGGAGCGGGATTGACGTTGGATTCGGTTCAGCATGAGCCCGCAATATTGCGCATTTATCGGCTTTGGTCCAGAAGGCGGTGGGGCGTACTGGGGTCGCGAGTGGGTTCGGGAGGATGGAAGCGTCCTCAGCCCCGCTTGCCGGGTGCAAAGGTGCCGAGGTTGACGTAGGCACCATCGTTCATGACGACAAACGGCCGCGAATCGAAATGAAAATGGCCACGGCCGTCGTGTTCGATTGCTTCGATGCGCCCCATGCCATACCCCATGGGACCCCGGCTGTAGTAGTGGGCGGACAGGCGATAGGGTGACGCCTTCGGCGCGCCCCGGACCGTGAAGCATTCAGGGCCATAACCGGTCGTTACGTCCGCGTACAGATCGCCACCCGAGGGCAAGGTGGGACTTGAGTAATACGCATGACCGCCTCGACTGTCCTGGATGTGAAAGTCGACATCGTTCGCATCGGTTTCCCAGCTGAGCACAAAGCGCACCGAGCGTGCCGCTTCGATTTGTCCACCCGCGTTTTGCAGGCGAAGCTCGATCTCGGTCTTGCGCGTGGGTGCCGCCTCCAGCCATGCCGCACCCGTCAGACCCAGATCCTCGCGCAGAATGCGATCGGCACCGGAAAATCGCCCATCGGGATAGGTTTGCCTGAGTGCAACTTCGATCGCCGCGAACGCGCCAGCAGGATCGGCCGTTTTCAAGAGCGCCATCGCAAGCATGTGGTGAGAGGATGGATGATCCGGTCGCTGTTCAACGACCTTGCGCAAACAATCGACCGCAAGTTGCAACGATGCCTTGTCGCCGAGACGCTCGAGATGCCCGGAAACGAAGCGTCGCAGATCGGTGCGCGATGGAAAGAGATCGATGATCGAACCGAAAACCCGCGCGGCCTCGCCGTAGTTTCCAAGTGCACGCAGGGTTTCACCAAGTGCTACGATTGCAAGCACATCGCCGGGCTCGCGCAGGCGCCACGCAAGCGCCTTGCCATGCGCCGCCTTTGCCTGACCGTTCTTGATGAGGCTCATGATGGCGGCGAGTTCACCGGTCAGTGCAGGCGGACCCGCAAGCGGCGGTGCGGCGACCGGACTCGAAGAAGCCAACGCCGAACGTTCAGAGCGTCGCTGACCGCTAGCGCGGCTCCGGGCGGGCGCTCCAGAACCGGAACCCGCGAGACCGCCCAACGCGCCGGCCGGTGCCTCGCGCGGCGGTGCCGAAGCGGGAGCCGGCGCCGCGGACACCGATGGCGACGGTGCTTCGCTTGCTTGCACCGATTTTTCTTCGGCAACACCCTCGTCCTTGCTGGCCCCTTCCGAAACGTCTGCGGCGTTGTCGACCTCTGCTTCGTTCGACTTTCTCTTTGCAAGATCCGCATCGCCCTTGTTTTCCTCGTTCTGCCGCGCGATCGGTTTTGGAATTTTAGTCGGGACGAGCACCTGCTCGCGACCCTTGCGGTTCATCACCTCGATTCCGCCACCACCCGCAACCAGAATGTCGGCAAGCGCACGACGGTCGATGCCAAAGCGTTGATAGTCGGCTTCGGTCTCGAGCACCAGCAGAGCCGTGTAATCGCACAACACGCGGTATTGCGTCGATAGGTCGATCATTTGCTTCACAAGCGCGGCCCGCAGATCGGGTTCACCGGCGGCAAGGCCGTCGCGTTGCACCGCCAGCCGTCGCAAACGCGCATTCACCCACTCGCGTTCCAGCAGGGGACGCGCAACCCGGGCGACCTGAGACTTTTGCTCATCCGCAACACGAACATCGCCCACCATGACGACCAGCGGTTTTTCGGGCGGAAGATCCACAAATACCAGAACCTCGTCTCCGGGTTGGACACCATCCAGACGCTCCGGCCACACCCACCGCGCGCCCGGCACCTTGATGTGAAGGCCCGAGCGCGTATTCGAGCGCAGGCGACCGGCCAGTTCGGCATCCGCAACTTCGGAATCCAGGACCATGCCATCCTGCGACAGCGCACCCCGTACCAGTGCCGAAAGTGCGACGTCATCGCGAATGCCACCCACCGCCAACACGTCAACGCGCTTGATTCCGGCGGAGGACAGCGCACGAACCCGTTGCCGCAGCACATCCCCATCCGTATCACCTGCCGTGCGAACACCGTCGCTCACAATCAGCAAACGATCGGCACGTTCCGCGCCCTTCGCGATCCCCGCGAGAGCCCCCGCCAGATCAGAGGCACCCTCGGCTCGGCGTTGTAACAGCCGTTGTGCATCGTCGTCTCCCCAACCGCTCGCCTTGCCTCGATAGAAGGTTTGCATGGTTTGATCAAAGACCATCACCTGCAACTCGAAATCACCGGCAACCCGCAGAGCCGCCACGGTCGCGCTGAATTTTCGCACCTGGTCGGCGAAACCCAGGGCCCGCGATGCACTGGTATCGAACAGCACCATGAGGCTGGACATACCGGCCGGGGTCATTTTACCCGTGGGGATCGGCATGATGCGTACCACCGCCAGGTTGTCGTGGCGCAAGCCGATGCGCTCATCGGCGCCGCGGGCACGTCTGTCGATCACAAGATCTCGATCCGGGCGAAAGTCCTTGCGTTGCGTCTCGACCACTTCTTGACGGGTCACCGCACCGCCAAGTGAAGAAGCCGCCTTGGCCGTAACCGTACTACGGGAAACCTGGATGCGCGCATCCAGCTCGCGCAGCTTCGGCAAACCGACAAGCGGCACCGTGTAAGGACCGTCACGCTTCGTGAGCGTCTGCGAATACGAAATGATAAGTTCTTTTTCGCCGCGTGCCGGAATCGGAAACACCCGCGCGGAAAACTCGTTGCCGGCCTCGTTCTCGAGCAACGCGGGATCCTGACGGCGGTGCAAAAAATCCTCGTAGGCGCGCCGGGCCGCCTGACGCTCGACCACCTCGCCCTCCATCCAGTTGCCCGATATCTTCATCGCGAAGCGGCTGATGGTGGCGCCCACCGGCAACGTGATACGGAACCGACCTTCCCGCACCCTGTCCTCGGGGTTGTAAAAACGCAGATGCAACTCGGTGAAGGCGAGGGGATCCTCGACCACTCCGCGCACCTTTACCGACACGAGTTCCAGGCCTGCCCCGTCCGACGAGGTCAGCTCAAAAGGCGCTGGACCGACCGCAATGGGCACAGACGCGCCCTTCGTGGGGAGCAAGACCCCCCGTTGCTGGGCAACTGCCGGCAGCGCGCGCGTGAAAAGTGCCAGCGCCATCCCGGAAAAGGTCCGTCGGGTCGTAGTCATCGTGCCTCTCAAAATAGATGTCATCACATCCGCTTGCAACGCACGGCCAGCAACCGGGATCTAAACCCTCGTGCGAAACCAGCCCGTGAGGCTCAGGCGCTGCGTGTGGGTGGGCATCACCTCGTGCCAGGTGTCGGCGCTCATAAACAGCAACAACTTGCCCCAGCTTGGTACGACCTCCGTCTGGATGGCATCCGAGTGCTCACCCTCGTAGATGCGCACCTCACCGCCGTCGCCACTTAGCCAGTTCGGATTCAGGTATAGAACAAACGAAACACAGCGACGATCGACATCCGAAAAGCGATCCCGATGGCGATCGTAGTGCTGGCCTTCCTCGTAGATCGCCAGGTGCGATTCAAAGTCGTGGAGCCCGAGAAAAAACGTGCGATTGAGGACGCCGCGCAAAAGTTCGAGTCGGTCACTCAGTTCGCTTTGAACTGCCGTGAGATTCCCGGGATCAAGCCAGCACACCTCGTCGGAACGAACCAGCGCATCGACGGCAAAGGCTGCACCTCGGCGAATACCGGCTGGAGCAAAGGCCCGGGCGGCGTGGAGGCTCAGCGCTTCTTTTCGCAATGCCGATAGGAGCGACTCACCCAGCCATCCGTCCATCACGCCCCACGCTTGCTGTTCAAGCTGCAGCAGTAGGGTTTTCAAGAAGGCATCATGCGCCCATTCCGCGCAAAACGCTGTCCCTATTTGGGCAGCGCGATGGACGGAAAGCACATCGGCTGCTTGCAGCCGTGGGATACGCTATGGTCGCCGGACCCTCTCGTACCATGGCCGACCTGCAACGCTTTTCCTATTTCGCGCGCTACATCGCCGAGCGTTTTCCCAAAGGACGCGTTTATGACGTGGCCGGTGGCAAGGGCATGCTGAACGTCGAGTTGTCGAAACTGGGCTTTCAGGTCACGACGTTTGATATGCGGCATAAACATCTCGACGTGCCGTACGCACAACGCGTTTTTACCCTCGCAGAACCCTGCGAAGCCGAGCTGGTCGTGGGGATGCATCCGGATGGCGCGACCCGCCTCATTGTCGAGTACGCCGCACAACATCGCATTCCGTTTGCCATCGTGCCGTGCTGCAGCGACAACAGCATGTCGTACAAGCAATGGATGCGGCATATCCAGGAGCTTGCAGTGTCGCTTGGCTTTCCAAGCGTGGCCGAAGGTGAGCTGCCCATGCGCGGTCGGGCCCGTGTGCTACAAGGACAATAGTCGATTGCACCCCACATCTGAACCGCTTGCGATTCCGGTTACTTCTCTCCGGAAGAGCCATTCGGGAACCCGACTGGCCATGGTCGTGGTCGCTGCGTCGGTTTTCGGCTCTGCGCTGACGGCGATGTTCATCTCGTCGATCGGAAACGAAGTCCTCGTGCCCTTGATGACCTCTATTCCACTGGCTGTCTTTTTGTGGATGATACTGCAGGCGTACCCGGTACGAGGGCAGCTGCGCTGGCAACATCCGACGCTTTCGCTTCAAGAAGGGCGCCGAGTCTGGCAAGCATCCGTCACACAAACTGAACTTGTTCCCTGGGTCCTCCCGGGCGTCGGAACGGTGCAAGGATCGATCCTGATCCTCCACACGAAAAACGAAGCGGGTCTCACCCGGGTTCTACACATCGCTGCGACGGAAGTCGCCCCTCCGGCGGCATCAGGACAAGCGAACCCGATCCAGCCTGACATGTGGATCGCGCCGCAAGATCTTCGCAATCTCATCGCCGCGGTCGGTGTGAAGGCCAACGCTGAGGCCACCAGATCACCCGACGGCGAACATCGTTTCCAGCTAGTACGAAGGCCGTCTTCCTGGGATTCCCTGGCGCAACTCGTTCCGTGGTTTGGAACGATGGCCATTCTGGGAGTGGCGGGTGTGTTGTTCGGGGAATCGGTAGCTCAAAGCCCGGCAGGACAGATCGTGTTCGGACTGTTCAGCGTACTGGCGATCGCCTACGGCATCCGTCGCACGATGAAGCGGGCGGGCACCAAGAAACCGGCGTGGACGCTTGTGATACGGCCGCAATTGCTGCAACTGATTGATGCGCAAGATAGCGTCACCTGGGGTCTTTCCGGACCGCTCCATGTCAAAAGAAGCAACTACGTCTATCGGACGAAGTATTCGTCGCATCGATTGTCGGTACTCCATTTCGGAACATCGGACAATGCCCTTCGAATCGGAGTCTGGGACCCACGCTATACCAACACCGCGCATCCCGATGGACCCGCACCCCAATACCTCGTTGGGGCTCCAGACTGGATCGCGCTGCAAACGGCGCTGCAAACGTCCCTGCGCGCGTCGCAATCCTAGGCAAGTTGCGACGGGCCGTAAAACCGCCGGAAGAATGCATATCCAAGCAACAGCAGCCCGACGTGGGCAAGCGCGATGGTGACATTAAACACCACCATCGCCACCAGGCTCGTCGTCGATAGCAAAAGCGCTGCAAGCGGGACCCAGGGATAAAACGGCGTACGATAGGGGCGTTGCAGCCCGGGCTCGTTTCGGCGCAAGCGAAACAAGGCCAGAATCGAGATGACGTACATGGTCAGCGCGCCGAAGATCCTGGAACCGCCATGTTACTGGAACCAATGGTGCGCACGGGCGGCCAGGCCCCACGCGACCGAGGTAAGCTCCTCGCCACCCCGCAGTTTGTCGGCACCAAAGCGCGCCACGAGACGGCGTCGGACCACCGGTACAAGTGAGGAGCCGCCTGTCGCGAATACCGAGTCGACTTCACTCGGGGCGATCCCCACCCGCGCGAGCATGGCTTGAAGGGTGCGATCGATGGCGCTTAGTTCTTCCTCAATCCAGGATTCGAAGTCGTTTCGCAGCACAGGGACCTCGAGACCCACATCGGCAAACTCGAAATCGCAGCGGTTTGCCGAAGAAAGCTGCACCTTGGTTCGTTCGACGGCGCGATGAAGCGGCAAGCCAAGTTCGTCTTGCACAAGGTTGATCAAGCGCGTGATCTTTTCCGGCTCGGAACTGCCCTGCGCAATGCTGTCGAGCAAATGCAAGGTACGTGGCTCTTTCAAAAACGACAAATAGTGCCAGCGTCGGAGTTTCCCAAAAAGAGCGGAGGGAACCGGTGTCGCACGGCCAAACTCATCGCGATAAGTGGTTCCAAGGCCCAGCTGCGGTGCCACCGCTGCATCGATGACGCGCGCATCGAAACTGTCGCCTCCAATCCCTATTCCTGACGTCGCCAGAATCGCCTTCGGATCGCCCTGTGCTACAGAGGGTCCAACCCGCACCAGTGAAAAGTCGCTGGTACCACCACCAAAGTCGGCGACCAAGATGAGCTCATCGTGATCCAGCGTCGCCGCGTAGCGAAGAGCGGCCGCAACGGGCTCGTATTCGAACACCGAATCACCGTAGCCCGCCTCGGTCAGTGCCGCTTGCATTCGCTGCAAGGCCAACGCCTCGTCGGCTTCGGTTTCGGCACCCCAGTACCGCACGGGGCGTCCGACGACAAGGCGCGTCCCGGGCTGCAAGCCTGCAACCTGGCAAACCTGGCGCAGGTATTCAGCAATCAGCGATTCGAGTGAATACGATCGACCCAAAATGATCGTGCGTTTGAATGCGTCGCTTGCCAGGTGCGACTTGATGGATTGCACGAGACGTCCATCACCACCGCTTTCAATATAACGGGCAATCGCAGGCCCACCGGCGGTCGGCTTTTCACCCTCCTCGTAAAATAGGACGGTTCGCCAGGTGGAACTGTCGGGCATTCCTGGATTCGGGAGCGGTGCCAGCGCGATGGCCCCGCATGCATCGACCAGGCCTATGGCCGTATTGGTTGTGCCGAAATCGATGCCTGCGAAGGCCCGCGGGGTAGCGCTCACGCCGGCATCTAGGGCAGCGAATGGAAGATCGGCAAGCCGGCCGGTGCCGGGAAGAAAGCCAGGGCGGGGGCGTATTCCACACCGGTGCCGCTGATCTGCAGCGTGTTCTTCGGGCCCGAGGACAGAAGATCGGTTGCGGAAAGCACGACGAGCTTGCCAACTGCCCCCGCGAACCAAAGCGCGCCGCTTTCATCAAACGCGATTCGCTCGGGCAAGCCCAGCACGTTCGTGTTGATCTGTACCACAGGGGTATATTCGGCCGAACTGGTCTGCTCGGCGGGTGTCACCCGAACGATGTTTCCGGAGTAATTCACCCAGAGGTTCCCGGTCTTGTCAAAGGCAAGCCCCACGGGATCGGCCAGGCTCGCAATCACCGGAGGCGGCGTCTGTGCATGCAAAACCACGTCGGGCGCTCGGCTGCCACTCGTTAGCAAGTTGGCGGCGTTGTAGCGCACCGGGCGAGAGGCAGCGATCCACAAGTTGCCTGCCGTATCGAAGGCCAGCACGCCAGCGGCACCCTCAAATCCCGTGATCTTCACCGCGGGTGTTGGCGTTCCGGTGGCAGCAATTTGTGCGGCACTGAACTTCATGACGGCACTGTCGGCCACTTTGCCCACCCAGAGGTTTCCAGCAGAATCGAGCGCAAGGCTGGCAACCGTGGGGACGCCACCGCTCAAGAACGCTTCGCCCGTAAGGACAACGTCCGCAACGGCCGGCGCCGTCCCAGCAATCGCAGCCGCGGGATAACGTCGAATGGCCGTGTCGGGCTCGCCGCTCGCCACCCACAGGTTGCCGTCTTTGTCGAAAGCAACGTCGGCGGGACGGGGATTCATTTGTGACACGGTTGGCGCGGGACTGCCCGCGGCTCGCAAACTGGCCGACGCAAACGCCAGGGTTCCAGCGCCGCCCGGTCCATTGTTGATCCAAAGTTTGTTGCTCGTCGGAACCATCGTGTAGGTCACGGTGATGGCCGCGGGTGTGCCCTCTTTCGCGCACGCACTGGCGACCGAGCCCTTGAATACCGAGCGCACAACCGGATCGGCCACGATCACCGTCGCGGGGGTTGCCGTGTACGTTCCACCGGCAAGTGACAACGTTGCGGTTGCGGCCACCGTTTGCGAACCGGCCGGACCTGCAAGCGCAACGTTGGCGGCAACGCCGGCCGGCAAGCCATTGATGGTCACCGTGACCATACCCGTTCCAACCGTGGCACAACTGCTCACCGCGCCATCGGCCATCGTGCCGCCATCTGGAATGTCGCCTGTCGTGTCGTCGTCGTCACAGCCGATGAGCGCGGAGCCCATGAAACAAAGTGAAAATGCCCATCGAAGTTTATTGGTCATGGCGCGCAGTCTGCCACCGCTTCGAGAAATTCGCCAACGTGCTACGGGCGGCGTGGCGTCGCTGTCGATTTCACGACAAATCGCTCGGCATCGAGGGCTACCCTGCCTTCCTTCAACAAGCGCCCCAGGGCTCGTTTAAAGGCCTTACGGCTTAGCCCAAAAAGCTCGCGCAATTCGTCCGGACTACTCCCATCTCCAAATCGAGGCGATCCAGGGCGGTTCAGGGTGGTCAGGATCCGATCGGCATCCCCATCCATTTCCTCGTGCGCGAGGCCCCGTAGCGACAGCTCGATGCGCCCGTCGGGCAAGACCTTCGTGATACGAAACTTGGCCTTCTCACCGCGCGACAGAGGATGGGGCTCGTGCGCCGGCACAAGTCCCACAAACCGCCGTTGTACGATCACGAACAAACCGATCACGGGATCGTTGCGCCAGGCTTCGCCCTGCACCCACTCTCGCACCGAGAACTTCCCCGGCTCGTTCAACATGCCGCTAATCCGCATGGTGCCAACCAGTCGTCCCTGTCGATCCAACTGCAAGCCGACCGGATAGTGACTGCCACGCTCGACATCACCGGTTTGCTCGGCAAAAGGAACCAGCAGTTCCTTCGGCAACCCCCAGTCAAAGAACGCGCCGATGTGGTTGGTATCGGTTGCCCGCAGGTACGTCACCTCCCCAAGCGAGAGCGCGGGTTTCTGCAGGGTTGCAAGCGGCCGACCCTCGGAATCGTTGTACACGAAGACCTCCAGCTCATCGCCCTCCTGTGCCCCTTCCGGTATCTCTGGACCCAAGAGCAGCACCACGGCGGCGCGCTCGTCCTCGTCGGTGGGATCGACCGTAAGAAAGGCGCCCGGTGAACCAAAACGGCGAATGGGCAGGGTCACGATCCGCCCAACAAGGGTCTCTGGAGTCATCCCGACCACCTTGGCACGGACTGACCCGGTGCGCATCGAAGCTTAGATCGAATCGCAACCCCGTCCGTTCCAATCTCCATGGAAAAACTCTGCCTGATTGCGCTCGCGTTGGTAGCGCTTTGCAGCAACTCGGGTGACGCACAGGCAGCCACCTTTTTTCTCCCGTGGACCGACGCCATCGACCGTTACGAACTCGACCACCAAAATCGGACCGTCTCCCGAACCGGCAAGTTGGATTGCCCGGCCGATGGTTTGGTTCGCTATGCAGGAACCGTCGTACGTTTAGATCGCGCCGCCATCGTTCACAGCGCCTTTGCTGCCCGGCTGAAAAAGTTCGAGGCTATTTTGCGCGATGTCGCAATTGAACACTACGGCCGCGCTCCCTCGCGCATGCGCCATCTTGGTACCCTCGCCTGCCGACGGATTCGCGGCTATCCAATCTGGTTGTCTGAACATGCCCTCGGCAATGCCATCGACATCGCCGGCTTCGATTTTCCGGCAGCGTCTGCCGCACTGCGCAAATCCAACCGGAAGATCCCGCCACAAGCCTTCCGGATCTCGGTCCTCGACGACTGGCAAACCCACCCCACCTCCCGCCACGGGTTATTCCTCCATGCGCTTGCGAAAAAGTTGGTGGATTCGCCCGAGGTTTTTCGGGTTTTACTCGGCCCTGCCTATCCTGGGCACAAGAATCATTTTCACTTCGACATGGGCCCCTATCGATTGATCGAGATGTGAGCTCGCGTGTCGGATCGTGACAGGGATGTCTCGGTTGGCCTGTCAGTTCAACAGGCCGGGTGGCAGTTCTTCACCACAAAACGCGTGGTACGAGCGCCCAAGGCGACCCCTGCGTCCCGCGGATTTGGCCCAACGCTTGCATTTGAGTTCCGTGTTACAGTTTACCCCCTATGGAGCCCCCAATGTCACCCACGAAACCCACCTTGCACACCCCATTGACCAAACGCGCCCCGCTGCGCCGCATCTCGGCCTGTGCCATGGCCCTGTCGATGTTGGCCCTCGGCGCCTGTGAAAAGGATCCCCTTGAGCTACCGGTCGACAAGACCAGCGTTGCCCTGACCGCGCAGAACAACGTCATGAACGTCACGAAAAATCTCACGTCCTCAATGGCCTTCCTGGCCGAGTCCGACAGCGTCGCCGGGAGCCTTTCTTCGCTCAGCGACTGCACGGTTGAGGCCTCCGAACCGTTTCCCGCACCCACCTGCCCCGTTTCCGATCCGACCTGCATCGAACCCGTCGTCGATCCCGCCCCCGTCGAGACCAGCACGGGCTGCGACACCCCATCCATGAAACAGGATCTGGCGGAGATGAACCGCGATCTGCAAGACGAGATCGACAAGTTTGTCGCCAGGCTCAGGGCCGAAATTTTCACACCAGCCAATGTCGAGAGCGAAAGCGACACCGAGATCGTCTACAAGGTACCGCCTTCGGTCGTGTGTGACGATATCACCGATACGGAGTGTGTCGCAGAAGCCACCCGCGGCCAGTACCGTTTGCGAGTCACCTCTCCCGCGGCGGGCGATTTGGATGTCGCCATCTTGATGACAGCCATGCGCCACGAAACGTTCGTGGTCAAACTGTATCACGATCGACTTGCCGTATCGGCTAACCTCGCTGCCATCAAGAGCGCCACAGACATCATCGATCCCGATACTGCGACCGAGATCAAACGCGCCTCGGGGGTGGTTGAACTTTCCCTCATCAAGAATGCAGATCGAGACTTCAGTCTGCTCGCCGAAATCTCGAAGGCGATCGACATTGCGGTGACCGAAGTTGGCGAGGACGGAACTCAGCCCCAAACCGTCACCTTCAAGCTCGATGCAAGCGATAAGACCTACGAAGTTCGCCTCGACGGCATCAAGAAGACCGTATCGGCGTCGGTCAATTTCGGCGCGTTCCGACTGTCTGCGCCGCTTTCCGGTCTTGGCGACACCGTGGGCGCAGGCGCCACCATGAGCACGACCGATCTTTACAACTTGGTGGTGGGTGGTCTGAATGGTGCCTTCACTTTTGATGGATCAACTGATCTCCTCAACTTCAAGCAACTTGGACTCGGCGACGAAACGACGGCAGTTTCTGTCAACGGCAATCAGATCTTCTCGCTCGATGTGAACAGGACCAGCGGTCGTCGCTTTGACATGAGCGTGTCGATGGCCGACACCGACTCGCCCACCATGACCTTCGCTCCCGGGCTGAACGCCGCGATGAAGTTCAACTTCAGCGCCATTGCCAATCGCTTTGAATCGCTGCCCCCATGGGCGTTGAACGATACGCTCACATTTGAATTGGCCGGAACCAAGCCAGCCATTCGAGACAACGGAGCAGGCCTCGAGGTGGTTGCGGGCACTCTGCGATTCTCAAGCACCGCGGTGCCAGGTGCCACGGTGGTGGTCAACGCGGGTCAGTGCTTGCTTTCCTCGGATGAAGAACCCGTGGCCCCGGCACACGAGTTGCTGTCGTCCTTCTCCGCTGGCGCCTGCCAGTAAAGCAGGGGCCGACACGCCAAAGCCCCGTACCGTGACCGAACAGCGACGGCGGCGTCCACTCACGCGCTGGGATCGCGGATCGTGATACGGTACCGGGCGATATCGGTGTCGTGGGTGAGTAGAACGAGATCCTCTATCTCGGTTTGCGCGACGAGGAGGCGGTCGAAGGGATCGGCATGGTGGCGCGGTAGCTCTGCCGCGCGACACACGTGCTCGAGGGAAACCGGCAGCAACGCGATGCCGTCCTCGCGGGTCCGCGAGCGCACGTAGTCGAGCGGCGGTACGGGCAGGGTCAAACGCCCGGCCGCGTGTTTGATGGCCATTTCCCACGCCGAGGCGATTGAGAGGAAGAAGGCATGGTCGTGGCTCGCGACGAGCTTGCGGGTCTTGGGGCCGATGCGTTCCGGCTCAAGCAGCATCCATAGCCAGGCGTGGGTATCGAGGAGGATCTTCACCGCTTCACGTAGTCGGCGAAATCATCGAGCGGCGCATCGAAGTTCTTGCTCATCGTGCCCTTGCCCTTGTCCCGGCCGAGTTGGATTCCGTGCGGCTTGGTCTCGGGGACAATGCGCGCTATCACCCTTCCGTCGCGGGCGATCAGGATCTCCTCGCCCTGCTGAACCTGACGCATGAGGCGCGAAAACTGCGCTTTTGCCTCATGAATATTGTACGTTTCCACAGCACCACAATAGACTGGTTCATTTGGCTGGTCAAGTTGAAGACAACGCGACGATGGGCGCGAGGTGGGTGGTTGCGCGCTTCCGCCGTCCGCTCGGCCAGGAAGGCCCGATATCGGGATGGTGTTATTGAAGGGCTCGACCGAGGACAGGGCTTTTTTTCGTCCGACGCACGACGCGCTGGCAGGCTATGGTCTGAAACCCGCCATGGCGATTTCCTGGTATCCCGGTCATATGGTCACCGCTCGCAAAGAGGCGGCGGTGGCCATGCGAAGGACCGACCTTGTCATCGAAATGCTGGATGCGCGCGCCCCGCATGCGAGCTGCAATCCGATGCTCGAAACCTTGCGCAAGGAGCTGGATCGCCCCGCACTCAAGCTGCTCAACAAAAGTGACGTGGCCGATCCCGAACAAACCTACGCCTGGATTTCGTACTACAATTCAAAACCCGGCGTCAAGGCGATCGCGTTGACAGCGCGGAAGCCCGGCGACGCTGCGCGCATACTGAAAGTCGCGCAAGCGATGATACCCGGCCGAGGGACCACCGTGAAGCCGCTGCGCATGATGATTCTGGGCATACCGAACGTGGGCAAATCGACCTTGATGAATGCCCTCCTGAAACGCCACGTTGCGAACGTCGGCGATGAACCGGCGATCACCAAGATTCACATGAGCCACAAGCTGGGTGACACCATGATGCTCATCGATACGCCGGGTCTGATGTGGCCGGGCATCGCGCATGAAAGCGCCGTCAAGCTGGCTGCCACCCACAGCATCGGTCGCAATGCGTATGACGATGGGACGATTGCCGCCGAACTTGGCCGCTACATTTTGGTTCACTATCCACAGCAGCTCACGCAGCGATATGGCTCCATCCCCCCCGAAACCAAGGGTGAAGGCATCGTCGAGTATGTCGCACGCAGCCGGAACTTGTTGTTGAAAGCCGGCGTGCTCGATCTCAACAAGGCCGCCATGACCCTGTTGAACGACTTTCGCAGCGGGGCGCTCGGACGGGTCACGCTCGAACGGGTCGGCGAGACTTTGTAGTCGTGGTTGGCTAGCAACCATGAGGTCAGATGCGGGCGGAGAAGCTCGACAGATTTTTTCGGGCTACGGCACGCCGGTGCCCATCAACATTGTAAAAGCGCTGGAATTGTCGCGAGCGGTCCTGAATTCAACCAGCATGGATGTGATACCGGTCTCGGTCGGCTTGTACTTGATGGAGACGTTGCAGCGCTCGCCCGCCACCATGTCTTTACCGTAGCAGCCATCGACAACTTCATATGCGTTGCCAGCATCTCCGGATCCATAAAACGTCTGACCCAGCGTCGAACTGTTGCCTTCGTTTGTGTACATAAGCACGATAACCCCGGTATCGCCGACCTTGATGTTGCCGAAGTCATGTTCGGCCAGGTTGACGACAAGCTTGCTGGCCGTTCCGAGGGCCATGATGGCCACGTCGGTCGTGCCTGCGACCGATCCTTTGGCTCGCAATGTGGTCGTCAACGTCTTCGCACCGGTTGGTGTGAAGGCGATGAACAGTTCACAGATTTCACCGGGACCGATTTGGCTCGGACAGTTGCTGTTTTCCAATGCGAACTGGCTGGCGTCTCCACCCACGAACGAATAACTCATCGACCCGCTTGACTGGTTTGAAGGGTTGCGAATCGTTACTTTCTTCGCCACGGACATGATCCCTTTGGCCGAGCTGCCGAGATTCAAACTGGTGGGCTCTGCAACCAGGGCGCCCATCGAAACGATCGGCCCAGCATCGGGAAGTGGCGGCACAACACCACCATCGGGACCCGGCGTCACGATGCCGGCATCGGGTACGCCACCATCGGGGTTGACCACCACGTCGTCTGCGGAAACACCGAGTCCATACCAAAGATCGTCAACGGGCTGGGAATACTCGAACGGTAGCACCCTCGGTGTCGCACCCGGGACTGCCACGCGTGAACGGGTGACGGTGACGGGCGGCGTGGGTTCAACGAAAGGGCCCGCAGGCGTCGCGGACCGCAACACCGGTGGCACCGGTGGAGGAACCACGTCAACCATGCGGGGGGAAGGCGGCGGTATCGTTTGAGTCACCGTCAAGACCCGCGAGCGCATGGGTGGCCCCGGCTGCAGTGGAGGTGGACGCAATCGCATCACGGTATCCGAGATCGGAACGGACCTCGGAGCAATCGGCGCCGGGGCGGCGACGACTTCGGCCACCACGGGGGATCGTTGCCGTGAAACCTGCGCGAAACCTTTCGATTCGTACAGTAGAACGGATCGATCGGAAACCCGTGGATCCACGACGGGGCCCGGAAAAGCAGCCGCCATTGGCATCGCGGCTGGAACCGTAACGATGCGCCGATCGCCTGCGGGACCGACCAGCAAATTCTGGACCTGTTCGGTTTCAAAGATTGTTACCGAGTCCTGCAGATCGGTGCCGTCGTCGGATTTTCCAAGCGTCATCGGATCAAGCGCAAGGCCCCACACGCCAGGCGCATCCACATCGGCCTCCCATAGTTCCGTTTGTGCGTCGTCCGGTGCGGCTGGATCGAAGATCCTTCGCGCACCCGACTTCACCACCGTCGACCCGGTGCTCGGGTTGTTTTGCACAGCGATATAGCGTTGGCGCGGAGGTGCCACGGCAACGCGCCTGCGCATCCTCAAGGGGTTTACAAGGACGAGATCGGGAGGACCAACATCGAGCGCGGCGTCCGAGTCATAGGTTCCAAAGGGAACGCCACTTTTAACGACGACCTTGATTTCTTTTCCGTCTGCCGCAGCGCCCGGGGGGACGTCGACCCGGGTTTCAAACGCAGTGCCGGCTCCCAAAACAAGCGTTTGGGTGATGGAAACCGCAGTGGCCGTCTTGGCTTCGACGATCTTGCCGTCGTCTGAACCCGAATCACCGCTTGAACAGGTCGCGCTGGCCAACAACACCGCCCAAAGGACCACTGGGCGAACAAGAGAATAGATTTGTGCAGAGGACATGGAGATTTTTTCCGAGGTTATCAAGACCGGGTATGTGACACGGTTATGCTGATTGTGCCCGTCAATTCCGCAATGCAGCACGCCTTTTCGGAATCGAGCCCTCGGGGATCCGCAATCACCCGGAAAGACTAGCAAGAACGCTGAGTTTCTTGCGTTGCGACGAGCCGCACACCCAGCCCGCAACCGAATCCGGATTCAACGCGCAACGTGGTTCGGGTTGGTTCATAACTATATCCATGCGGTTCCGGTTCCGGCTCATTTTCACGGCTTTTGTCACCTTGAGCGCGACGCCAGCGCTCGCTCGATCGGCCAATACCGACGCCGTCTGGCATGCCCTCGACGCCTCGTTCAAACAAACGGTGGTACCGTTTTTGAAAGCGCACTGTTTGCAGTGCCACAACCCCAAGAAGGTCAAAGGTGGCATCGACCTCGAGGTCTTCGGTGATCTGCAAACCGTGATGGGGGACTTTGCCACCTGGCAGTCGGTCCTGGAACAGGTCCGTTCGGGCGAGATGCCACCGGAAGATTCACCTTCGATGCCCGCGGTCGAGGCGCGCCAGCAGATTGGACAGTGGATTGTAGCCGCCGAGGCCGAGGCGCTCCGCCGCAACGCCAACGATCCAGGCGTGGTGCTTTTGCGACGCCTCTCTCATCAAGAGTACGACAACACGATTCGCGATCTCACCCACGCCGACATTCGTCCTGCGAAAACGTTCCCCGTAGATCCCACCAACACGGCAGGTTTTGACAACTCGGGCGAGTCGCTCAGCATGTCGCCAGAGCTGGCTGGAAAATTCCTCGGTGCTGCGAAGTACGTTTCGGAGCATCTGATCTTTTCCCCCGACGGACTCAGCTTTTCGCCCCATCCGGTCGTCGCCGATACCGATCGTGACCAATACTTCGTTGGACGCATCACCGAGCTATATCGTCGACAGCCCACCAACCTGAACGACTACTTTCGTGCAGCCTGGCGCTGGCAACATCGAGTGGCACTCGGAATTCCGGTGACGAGTCTGAAAGAAATTGCAGCAACAGAGCGGGTAAGCCCCCGCTATCTACAGACGGTGGTGAACTTGCTCGGCGTCAAGACGGGTAAACACGGTCCCATCGCAGCCCTGCAAGCCTACTGGCGCAGCGTTCCCCGACCGGACGCTTCGGGTGGCTTGGGGGCAAGCAAGCTTGCGCTCGAGATGTTCTCGGACTTTGTGTTACAGATGCGAACGCTCGTGGTTCCGAAGGTTCCGAACCTCAAGGTCAAGGGCATGAATCCCGGCGCCCAGGCGCTTGTGTTGTGGAAAAACCGCGAGATGGCGGCGAACCGACGAAACTATCGCGAAGGCGCTTTCAGCGACGACATGGCGAAACTCGGTCTCGGAACGCCAGCCGAGGAAGCCCTGCGGGCGCCGACTGAAACCACTTTGCGAGCCGCAGTTCAGGCCGACTGGAAACGTTTCACAAGCGATATCCCCGATGCGTTCTACGTCGCCGAACGCGCGCGCTCTTTTCTTGAAGGGGCCGAGGCCAACTACGACACGGTCAACCACAACGTGGGCCGCCTCCTGAGTGCTGGCTTTCACAACCAGATGGGTTACTTCCGCGACGATGCGCCTCTCCATGATTTGATCCTGAGCCCGGCGGATCAAAAAGAACTCGACAAGCTGTGGCGCGACTTCGAGTTCTTTTCGGCTGTGCCGTTGCGAGAATACAGCGGCCTCATCTGGTTCGAGCGTTCCGAGTCGGCTTTCCTGCGTGGAACCGAGTTCGACTTTGCGCGTTCGGAAGATCCGGACATCGCTTCGCTACCGAAATTCAAACGCTTCGTCGGCGAATACCTTGCCAATGTTAAGCGCTCCACCGAAGACAAACGCGCAATCGAGGCCGCTCGGATACATTTCGAGATTCTGAACAACCGTATCCGCTGGGTGGAAACGGCACGAAAAAGAGCCGAGGCTCGGCATCTTTCGGCACTGGTACACCTTGCGACGCGGGCGTTTCGCCGGCCAGTTACAAGCGGAGAAAAGAAATCTGTTGCGGCTTTCTATCAGCGCCTCCGACGCGAGGGAACCGAACACGAGACCGCCATTCGTGACACGCTGGTCAGTGTGTTGATGGCGCCAGCGTTTCTGTATCGAGCGCCGGCACCGCCGCGGACCGCGGGGATCCACGATCTTTCGGGGGTTGATCTAGCGAATCGGCTCAGCTATTTCCTCTGGGCCAGTGCGCCCGACGACGAACTGTTGCGCCTGGGCGAGCGCGGGTCCCTTTCGCGAGCGGGCGTACTTGAACAACAGGCACAACGCATGTTGCGAGATCCGCGGGCCCGCGGGTTTTTCACCTCGTTTTTCGGGCAGTGGCTCGATTTTGCGCGTTTTCAACAGCACAACGCCGTTGATCGCATCCGCTTTCCCAACTTTACCGACGGGTTGCGTGAGGCCATGTACGAAGAACCGCTGCAGTTTGTGGCGGACATGGTTCACAACGATCGGTCGATTCTGGATCTGCTGTTCGCAGATCACACCTTCGTCAATGGCGTGCTTGCGAAACACTACGGCATGCCCGAAACCGCCAATCCCGAAGACTGGGTCCGGGTGCCAAACGCGACCGAATTTGGCCGCGGTGGGCTTTTGCCGATGGCGGTGTTCCAGACCAAAAATGCACCGGGCCTGCGCACAAGCCCGGTCAAGCGCGGCTACTGGGTAGTGAAACAGTTGCTGGGTGAGCGCATCCCACCGCCTCCCAACGACGTGCCCGAACTGCCTTCCGATGAGGCTGCGATGGGCAACCTTACGTTGCGGCAGGCTCTCGCCAAACACAGCGAAAGCCGCGCGTGTGCCGGTTGCCATTCGCGGTTCGATGCCTTTGGCCTGGTCTTCGAGGGCTATGGTCCGGTTGGCGAGTTTCGCAAGCTCGATCTGGGCGGTCGTCCCGTTCAAATCGACGCACGCTTCCCCGATGGCAGCGAACGCATTGGATTGTCGGGTCTGCGAGACTACATTCGGCAGACGCGACAAGACGACTTTGTCGACAATCTCTGTCGCAAGGTTATGGCGTTCGCGTTAAACCGCTCGTTGATTCTGAGCGATCAGGGAACGCTTTCCGTCATGAAACAGAAGCTGCGGAACGGGAACTTCCGGTTCAGCGAGATCATCAACACCGTGATACGAAGCCCGCAGTTCAGGCAACGTCGCGAAATGCCTACTCTTGCCCGGGGAATGCCATGACTCTGAAAAATGTCCGTCCTTCGCGTCGAACCTTGCTCAAGCTCGCAAGCGCAACACTGGCGCTGCCCTGGATGGAGGCTTTCGACGCGCGGGCTTCAACCGTCGTGAATGCGCCCCGTCGGATGGCAGTGTTGTTCATGGCCAACGGTATCAATGCCAAACATTGGTGGGCCAAAGGGCAGGGCGCCGACATGATCTTGGGCAAAACGCTCGAGCCCCTCGGTGGATTGCGCAGCAAGCTCAATTTAGTGGATGGCTTGTTCAACAAGGAATCGGTCAACAAGGGTATCCATCCGGTCCAGACCGGAAACTTGCTCTCGGGCGCTTCATTGCAAAAGGGCGCACTGCTGCGTGGCGGGGTCAGCATCGACCAGATGTTGGCGCGCGCGATTGGTGAAGAAACTGCGCACCCCTCGCTCGTGTTGGGTTGCGAGCAACCGACGACGGGCTATCACGAATCCAACTACTCGCTTGCCTACAGTTCGCATTTGTCGTGGCAAACCGAAACCACGCCGGTTCCTCTCGAGGTCTATCCGGCGCAGCTCTTCGATAGCTTGTTTGAGAATCGCAGTGGCCGTCGCGATCAAAGCATCCTGGAGGGTGCGGCAAGTCAGTCGGAGGCTTTGCTAAAAAAGGTGGGTCGCAGCGATCAGCACAAGCTCGATGAGTATCTGACAAGTGTCCGCGAAGTTGAAAAGCGCCTGCAACGACGTTCATCGATGCCGACCGCTGCGGGTCCAATGACCGCCACGGGTGAGAAGATGAATCGGCCCGCCGACGGCATTCCGACCGATATTGCCGAACACATGCGGCTTATGTGTGATCTCCTGGCGCTGGCATTTCAGTCTGATCGAACCCGCCTTGCAACGCTTATCTTGTGCCGCGATCTATCGGGCATGACTTACCCCTTCATGGGGATCCGCAAGGCGCATCATCCGATGTCTCATGAAGATCATTCAGACGACTATGAAAAGATCTGCCGCTTCTATGTCGGACATCTCGCGCATTTGGCCACCCGCCTTGATTCCATGAAGGAAGGCGATCGCACGGTCCTCGACAACTCCTGTCTGCTTTTCACCTCGAATATGTGGTCGGGCACCAAGCATGACTCGAATCGTTTGCCGCTGGTCACGCTGGGTAGTCTCGGTGGTACGATTCCCACTGGGCGAACTCTGAACTATTTGCAGCACGGCGACGAGAAGCGCAAAATGTGTAGCCTCTATCTTGCGCTCGCCGATCGCATTCTGCCCGAACCGGCACGCTTGCCACAGTTCGGCGACGCGACCGAACGTCTGACGGATTTCTAACGCAACCCCGGAACGTACGAGGGACCGGCCTCTTTCGGCGATAGCGTACGACTAGCGTTGTTCCTTTGCGTTGATCCCTTCGAGGGCATCCTCGATGTACGCCAGCAACCGTGTTTCGGTTGCGCCCGGCCAGTAGAACTTCCAGGCGCGCTCCACACGACCCCTCGCGTTAACCAAAACAAACGAAGGCAAGCCGTTGATCTTGCATTTCGCATATCCAACGGTTTGTTCTTCGTCGGCAGGATCATGCAAGATCGCAACGGCGGGCGTATGCGATTGCAGGTAGGCAGCCAGATCCGCTGACGGCGACATCGTCGCTATCCCGAGGACCTGCAAACCTCGGGATCCAAGCGATCGTTGTAGGTGATCAAGAAAGGGCGAGACCAATTTGCACGCCGGGCACCAGGTTGCCCAGTAGTCGAGCAGCACCACCTTTCGTTTGAACGATGCGAGTGTGGTTGCCTTGCCATCGGGTGTTTTCAACGAAAATGCGGGCGCCATGGCGCCCATGGCAACCCTCGGATATTCGGGCTCTTGCTTGCGACGCAAGAGACCCTCTGGTGGATGCACGGCAAACGTTTCCAGGGCCGGCGTCGTCAAGGTCACATCGAAAATCAGGGTGATTGTACCCTGGCCGTCGTTGATGGTTAGCTTGCGAGGCAAGTGATCGCTGGCGTCAAGCCATACATCGAGAAGCAGCGCGCCCGCTTCGAGATGGGTGGCACCGTGCAACCGATGGGCTGCCCTACCCGCCACGGCATCAAGCGTGATCGTGGTCGCCACAAGGTGTTCAATGAGAGCCGATGAGGTGAACAACGTTAGTGGCCAATACGCTTTTTCCGCCCACTCGATATCGGGCGAAACAAAACGCAGTTTGCGGGGCGCCGCGTTCAAGGTGAAGAACTTGCTGTTCCACAGCCGCTGTTGCCGACCGTCACTGACCAGGGTCTCAACGACCTTGCCAAACCGCAACACCTGAAGCATGAAACGATTGGGCGGCAGCACCTGCAAGGTGGCGCTTTCGGGTGTCGGTTGTCGATTTGGTCCCGGTGGTGGTTCCGATGGCGCGCTCCGGCTTGCAACGACCGAGTACCCCGAAGTTTGGGCGATGGCACGGCGGTACTGCGCCACCACGTCGGCCGGCCGTGGTGATTCCGCGCCAACCGCCGCCAAGAACCCGACGAACGCGAACAATGAACTCGATAAAATGGCCATCACCCACCTGCCTCTCGAAACGGGTCTGCGAGCGTTTGCATTACCATGCACCGGTTTCAACGATGGCGCCTGGCTCCGTGAATCCGCTACCACCGGGCCATCATCGTGTCGCCTTTTGCACGACGACCGTGCTTGAATCACGCCGCCATGAACGAAGATCGCTTCGGAATGCAATTTACGACCGGCTCGCTTTCAGCGGCAGCGGCGTATTTAGATGCACTTGACAGCATGCTTGCGGCGGATGCAGGCGCCGTCGAAGCGTTGCACGTGGCATTGCGACAAGATCCAGAATTTGCCCTTGCCCACGCGGCGCTTGGCCGTTGTCATCAGGTTGCGGGTCGCAGCGATGCCGCAAGAAGCAGCATGGCGACTGCGATGGCGACTGCTGAACGGCTTTCGACGCGCGAACGCAGCCATGTCCACACGATGGCTGCCGTCGTCAACGGGGACACAACCGCATTCGCGCAGGTGCGTGCGCACATTGATTCCTTTCCACGGGATGCATTGATCTTGGCGCCCGGCATCGCGGTCTTTGGCTTGATCGGTTTTTCAGGTCGAAAGAACCGCAACGAGGAGGTCCTCGACTGGATGAAAGTTCTTGCGCCCGACTACCAGCACGACTGGTGGTTTGCGGCGTGGTACGGATTCATGCATACGGAAACCGGCGACTACGCGCGCGGCCAACGGCTGGTGAAAGACGCTTACGCCCGCAACCCGCGCAATGCCAATGCTGCGCATGCGCTCGCCCATTGCACCTACGAATGCGACCAGGGAGAAGACGGCGCTGCTTTTCTCCGAGACTGGTTGCCGCGCTACCACCCCGAAGCACCACTTCACTGTCACCTGTCCTGGCACCTGGCACTGTTCGAGCTAGAGAATGGCCATGCCGCGAAAGCCTGGACCATCTTTGAAAACTCCATCTCGCCGGCGGCGAAAACGTTGGCGCCGCCTATCAATATCCTGACGGATTCGGCAGCTTTTCTCTGGCGTGCCGCTCTGATGCGCGAAGCCGTTCGGACCGAACAATGGGAGACCGTGACACGGTATGCAGCACAAAAATTTCCCACGTCGGGCCTTGATTTCGTTGATGTCCATGCGGTGATGGCGCTTGTGGGTGCTGGAAAAACCGAGGCGTTGCAAGAAACCCTGCAACGGCTGCGGCTCAATCCCGGCCTCGGGGATGGCCTTTCCCACGCGCTCGGCGTCGCGCTCCTGGCCTACAGTCACCAAGACTGGAAAACAGTGATTGCAACCTTGCAAGCCTGTTCTGACGAACTGGTGCGACTCGGAGGCAGTGGTGCGCAACGGGATGTCATCGAACACACGATGCTCTCGGCGCTCTTGCGTTCCGGCCAAACCGACCAAGCGCGGACATGGCTATCGCAACGTCGAATGCGCCCGCGCAATCAAACGGACCGGGTTCTTCGATTCCTTGCGCCGGATTGATCCCGTTCGCGATTCAATCAGCCCTTGCGCCAGCCTGCTTCCTGCCGCAGATCAGGCAACATGAGCGGCTCGTCGGGCCGGTACCCCACGTAGGTCTCCAGCACCTGGTTGCCCTGGTATTGCATCTCTCCATGGATGCCGATCTCCGATGTGTAATACGAATGCGCCACCACCCGCTTGCATTCGACAAAGAACTTCTCGGCAACCGTCCCGGCTTTTTTTTCGGTCGCGGCCAGCGCAGCGACGAGGGCGATCCGTTGTTCCGACGTGCAGGCCACAAAGTTTTTTTTATGTGACTTGCGTGCCAAGGCGTCGATCGCCTTTAACCCCTCGCGAAACGCCGCAGGCTTCTTCTTTGCGTCGTCGGGTGCCTTGACCAGGATCGCAAGCCACATATCCAGATCGGCTGCGACACCGGCATCGTGTGCGCCAGGGGAATGTTCGTCAGCCGGAATGATGATTTCGGCCAGCGTGTCGAGCAACGACATCTCTGCCAGCAAAAGGTATCCTTTTCGTGTAGCGCCTCGTGCCGCGGCCGGTTGCGCGCGCAACGAATCGCTCACCGCAATCAGCGAGGCAGCAAGTCCCAGCATCGTGCGGCGTTTCATGGTTGCTGTTTTCACAGGTTCCCCTTTCGCAACTCCGAAGCGAGGTAATCACACGAGCGCCAGGCGAGGGCCATAATGGACCAGGTGGGGTTTTGTGCCGACGCACTCACGTGGCTTGACCCGTCGACCACAAAGAGATTCTTTACGTCGTGCGCCTGTTGAAACTGGTTTAACACCGAGGCTTTCGGATCATTGCCCATGCGCGCTGTGCCAAGCTCGTGAATGGACCAGCCCTCGGTCAATAGCTTGCGATCAACGTGCAGCACCTCGATGCCGGCTGCTTCCATCATCTCTTGCGCCGTGTTGGCCATGTCCTCGGCCATCTTCTTTTCGTTGTCGCCAAACTGAATCTGGAAACGCAGCACGGGGATGCCCCACTTGTCATTGACCACGGGATCAAGGCTCACGTGGTTCTCGAAGCGCGGCAACATCTCGCCGAATCCGCCCATGCTGATGAACGCGCTCGAACGCTCGCGTACCTGCTTTTTGTAGTCGGAACCAAAACCCGCAGCTCCGGTATGTTTGGGAAACATCGTCGAACCCGAAGCCCCTTCAAAACCGTAACCGCGCAAGAACGGTGAGCGGTTCTTGCCTCCTTTTTCCAGGTTGCGAAAGCGCGGAATGTAATAGCCACCCGGCCGTCCATCGTCGAGCGTGGCCTTCTGCCCGACGAGTTCTTTGCAAAATCCGGTCACGCCCGGCCCCATGATGTGCTCGGAGAAATTGTGCCCAACGTGACCGCTTGAGTTCGCCATGCCGTTCGGATGTTGCGAGCTCTTCGACAGCAGCAAGAGGCGGGTCGATTCGAGTGTGGAGGCTGCCAACACCACAGCACGCGCTTTGACCTGATAGGTCTTCTTACTCACGGTGTCGACGAAGGAAATGCCACTGGCCTTGCCGGTGTTCGGATCGACCGTGACTTCGTGCGCGGTGGCGTTGGTGCGCAGTGACAGTTTTCCTGTCTCCATCGCTGGATAAATAAGACCGGTCGGCGAATCAAAGGCCGCGTGAATGTCGCAGCCACCCTTGCGATCACACGCGCCGCGCCCGAGGCATCGCGATCGATATCGGTTGTGCGGCAACGGTTTGGCGGTAACGCCCGCGCGGTAGGGCGTGGCAACGCGTCCCATCGAGGCAATGCCCTTCCGCAACTTCAGCTCGGCGTAATTGAGCCGGCTTCTACCGTTAAACAAACCGTCCGGCACGTGGGGCAACTTTTCGGGATGGCCTATGATCCCAAGCAAACGATCCACCCTATCGTAGTACGGAGAAAGGTCCGCATAGGAAATCGGCCAGTCTTCACCATAACCGTCATGCGATTTGGCCTTGAGATCCAGATCGCCCATGCGCAACGACAAACGACCCCAGATGTTCGTCTTCCCTCCAAGTGTTCGCGCACGCACCCAGGCGTAGGGCGTTCCGGTTGTTGGATTTTCCTTCTCGTTCACCAGCAGATCTTTGCGGTATTCCGAGCCACCCATGTACGACGTGACCTTTTGATGGGGCAGGCCCTTGGCATAGGGGCGATCCCGAATGGTGTATTCGTTGAACGAAAGGGCATGCGTGTTGGGAGAAAGTCGCGCCCGTGTCGGGTGTTCATAGGGCCACTCCTGCGAACGCAAGATCTCCTCGACGTTTTGCTTCGCCCCAGCTTCGAGCAACAACACGTTGAGTCCGTGTTGGGTCAACACATAAGCTGCCATGCCACCGGCAGCGCCCGAGCCGACGACCACGGCATCGAACTGTTGAGTCAAGTCAACCGGTGGGGATGGGGAATCGGCGTTGTCGACCTTCATGGGGCACCATTCCGGTGAGTCAGATCTCCACAGTACGCGAGCGCTCTCGGTCTTTCACTCGAAATGAATCCATCTTTCCACTGTTGAATGTCAACCGATGTGACTTGCAGCATCGCGGGTCCGAGCGTCAAATGCAGCCTCCATGACGACTCAATCCGAACCCCGCTCCCGCGTCCGCTGGTCGATGGTGTTCATGGCCTTCATGGCCACCACCATCAACTACGTCGACAGAGCCAATCTCAGCGTGGCCGCACCCAGCATCCAAAAAGAGTTTGGTCTTTCATCGACCGCCATGGGCTGGGTGTTGGGGGCGTTTTTTTGGACCTACGCGGCCTTTCAGATGCCCTCGGGCTGGTTCATCGACAAGGTCGGCGCGCGCATCGCGTATGCGGTTGCGGTTGTTTGGTGGTCGTTGTTCACGGCCGCGTGCGCGCTATCCCGCGGGTTTGGCAGCCTTTTCGGTTTTCGGCTGTTGCTTGGCGCAGGTGAGGCACCGGCCTATCCGTGCAACGCCAAGGTGGTGTCCGAGTGGTTTCCGCGCAGCGAACGTGCCTTTGCCACCAGCATCTTCGACAGTGGCGCCCGTGTCGGCACAGCACTGTCTTTGCCCATCGTCACGGCAATCATTGGTTTGTTCGGCTGGCGCATGTCGTTTGTGATCACGGGCGCGCTTGGTTTCGTTTGGACCGTGTTCTGGCTGCGCATGTACAAGCAGCCCCGCAACCACCCTTCGGTATCACCCGCAGAACTCGCGCACATCGAATCGGATCAGTCAACCGAAACACAAGATAGCGACGCGGCGCCCGTGCGCTGGCGCGATCTGTTTCAGCATCGCACCATCTGGGGAATGATGCTGGGCTTTTTCTGCCTGAACTTCGTCATCTATTTCTTCATCACCTGGTTTCCGACCTATCTCGTGAAAGAGCGCGGGTTTACGGTCATCAAGATGGGTTTCTACGGCATGATCCCGGCACTCACGGCGGTGCCAATGGGATATCTCGGTGGTCTCACCTCGGATCGTCTCGTGAAAAGTGGGATGAAATTAACCTGGGCCCGCAAGATCCCGCTCGTGGGGGGCATGGTTGTGTCATCGTCGATTGCGCTTGCGGTGATGGCGCCAAGTGCAGGCTGGGCATTGGCTCTGCTTGCGCTTTCTTATTCTGGACTCGCGTTTGCGGGGGCCAGCGTCTGGTCGTTGCCAGCCGATGTGGCGCCCTCGCGCAAGTACGTTGGCACGATTGGCGGCATCCAGAACTTTGCCTCGAATTTGGCGGGCATCTCGATCACCACCTTTGTCGGCGTGATGCTACAAAAAACCGGGGGCTTCCTCGTGCCGTTGCTGGTCGCGGGCGGCTTTTCTTTGCTCGGTGCGTTTTCGTACCTTGTGATTGTCCCGGAGATCGGACCGCTGAAACCGAAGGCCAAGGCGCACTGAACGGCCTTTCGCGCCACGCGATCTGAAAATGGGCGGAATCGACACGACTCGGCGAGCACCAGGCGCTACCGAGTCGCGTGATACGTCGCTCGGTTATTTCTTCTTGGCGGGTTTCTTGGCGGCCTTGCCAGCTTTCTTGGCGGCCTTGCCAGCTTTCTTCGCGGCCTTGCCAGCTTTCTTGGCGGCCTTGCCAGCTTTCTTCGCAGCCTTGCCAGCTTTCTTGGCGGGCTTCTTGCCAGCTTTCTTGGCAGCCTTCTTGCCAGCTTTCTTGGCAGCCTTCTTGGCAGCCTTCACAGGCTTTACGGTCTTGGCAGCAGGAGCCGTGTTCGTGGCGGCCTTGGCAGCGGGTGCCTTCTTCTTGCTGGCCTTGGCTTTCTTCGGTTTTGCTGCGGGTTGCGCTGGTGCCGCGGTTGCAGCCGTCTTGGTTTTTTTCAAATCGATCGGGGTGGGTTCAACGGGGGCAAAGTCATTGGACATGTGTGATCTCCTGCGCGTCATTATAGACACGGCAAGTCGAACCTTACCAACGCAATCGACATACGAACTCGAAAGCCAGTGCATCTGATCGACGGTCGAACATCGGATGCACGACCGTGACCCGATCGTCCCCGCTACCTTTTGCGTGGGATCATGCTTGAATCGTACAACGCATCGTACGCAACCGTTGCCTCTTGTTCGTCGCAACCAAGCTGCTTTGCGAGCGCACTCGGCCTGGGTCTTCGGCTCGCGGCAAGCGCCTCGGCCACCGGCGCAAACACCGCCCGTGCCCCGAACACCGGATAACCCATCCCGGCGTAGAGGGGTATCGGAATGTGGGAGCGCACCTGCCAAGAAGGTTCCCCGAGGGTTTGATCGGGACCTTCGAGCCCCACGCCCAGGAAACCGGAACACAGGCCTGTCCGCAGAACCAGTCGCTCGCGCTTCAGATTGGCGAGCGCATAAACCACGGCGTGACCGATCACAATGCCGAGGCGCTTGAGTTGGTCTCGTTCGTCGCGCGACAACATTCCAGGAGAGACACTGAGGTCCCGTACGCGCACGGTGCCGAGGCCAAGCTGCAACTGGTAAAGAAGTCCCGCGAGCTCCGGTGAACGCTGCGCGGTTTGGAATGACGACCAGGGGGATTCCAACAAGGCCACCGCATCTCGCGTCCATGCCACAAGACGTCGGTGTAAACGCAGGCGAACGCCCGGAGAAACCTGCGCCAGCACCACAACCTCGGGTTGTGTAACGGATTGGCCGGGCACCAGCCGGGCAATGACCGCTTGGCTGCCCACCTCGGTCAATTTGCCGCTCGCCTGCAGCTCAAAACGGTCGTGGGGTGCTTCACTCCAACGTTCGGCGGCGCTTTCGAGTGCGGCCGGTGATGACGGAAGCACGGGCGCGGTGCCTTTACTTCCCCTGTCGATCACGGTTTTGAGCTGACTGGCCAGCGAACGTTCGAGCGCATTTTTTTGGGGACTCGCCCGAACTCGCCGTCGCTCCGTGACAAATCGACCCACGAGCGCCGCGTGCAGCGAATCCGAAAGCCGATCTTCAAGGGCCCGTGCCTCTTCCTGAAATTCTTCGGCCGATTCGACCCAGTGCGAACGTTGCGTGATGTATGTCCAGACACGTACGGCCTGCATTTGCGCAAGCAAGGTTTCGATATCACCGGACGTGCTCGAAAGGGACTGCAACCGCCGTCGCACAAAATCGGCTTCGAGGCATCCGTTTCCCCGAGTGAGCCGCAAATAGAGCTCGACTTGCAGCTGGTGGTGATCGCCGAGGGCCAGCTGGCGAAAGTCCGGGATCTGACAGATCTCCCACAAAAGACGAACGCGTTCGCTGCCCCGTGCACGGACCGACACTTCCGGATGTCGCATCAACGAAAGCAACGCGTGGTAATCATCCGAGTCTTCGGGCAAACGAAAACAAGATTTGGGCGGCGGCTGGCGCAGGGATTGCAGCAGTGTGTCGGCGGAATCAAACTGCAGAATCGGGTTTCTGTAGTACACTTGAGTGATCGCCGGAAACCGATGCTTCTCGATGGCTCGAATCGAACGCGGCAACAGTTCCGGCTCGGGTGAAAGCATCGCGAACGTTCCATCCTGCCGGTAGCGACCCGCGCGACCAGCGATCTGCGCAAGTTCCGAGTCGTGCAGGGGTCGATTGCGCCGACCGTCGAATTTCTGGACATCGGAAAACGCAACACAATCCAGGTCCAGGTTCAACCCCATGCCAATCGCATCGGTCGCCACGAGGTAATCCACTTCACCCGATTGAAACAGCGCCACCTGAGCATTGCGCGCCCTCGGCGATAGTGCACCCGTGACAATGGCCGTTCCGCCACGCTTGATGCGCAAACGTTCGGCGATTGCGTAGACCTGTTTGGCAGAAAACGCGATCACCGCAGTGCGAGGCGGAAGCTGCGCCATCGACAGCGTCCCGCCGTAGGACAGTTGCGACATCCGCGGGCGTCGCTCGATTCGAATGTCCGGGATCAATGCGCTCAGCATCGGTGCCATGGTGTCTGAACCCAGGAACCAGGTCGCGTTGCGGCCCCGCAGATGCAGCAGACGGTCGGTGAACACATGTCCGCGCTCCTCGTGGGCCGCCAGTTGAATCTCGTCAATAACGGCGAGATCCACATCGAGATCAGTGGGCATCGCCTCGACGGTGCAAACCCAGACGCGGGGTCGCCGCGGAACCCGGCGTTCCTCACCGGTGATGAGGGCCACGGCCTCTCGACCAAGCGACGAGGTCAGGCGATCGTAGACCTCACGCGCCAACAACCGCAGCGGCAGGCCAATGGCCGCACGCTCGTGTGCCAGAAGCTGTTCTAGCGCCCGATGGGTCTTCCCCGTGTTGGTCGGGCCCAACAAAGCCAGCACGTCTCCCATGGCGTATCGTTACCGCGGGCACCTTTCCGACCAAGTATGATGCATCTTTGGGTCTCGCGTCGTCGATGAACCCACCACCGGCATCGAATGGTGACGCGTTCCATGGAAAGTCTAGGGCAGAAACAAACGGAGTTTGCAGCGGCGATTGGCCGCTACGAAAGCGGGCGCGGCTACGCGTGGCTCGGGCACGTCGTGGCCAGCGGAAATGTGTTGCTTCCGCTTTTCCTGTTGGCCCTGGGGAATGCGGCAAATATTTCCTGGGCCGGGCACGTTCTGCTGGTTTTCGGGGCTTTTTTTGCTGCGGATTTCATCAATGGCTTCGCCCACTTGCTGATGGACAACCAGGACCGATACCAGGGGGTCTTGGGACCCATCGTTGCGAATTTTCACCTGCACCACGTGCGCATCAAGTACACGAGGCGGCCACTTTGGGCCATCTATTACCTCGAAAGTCGCTCGAAGATCTGGCTGTTCGTGGTTCAATTGATCACCCTCGCGCTCGTCACCATCTTGCCAACAAGCGCAATACTTTTCGTGGCGTATTTCGCGGTGCTGTCGTGTTTCGCCGAAGTGTCCCATTACGTCTGCCACACCCTGACGGGCCCGTGGATTGATCGCTTCGGTCGTTGGCGGATGATCTTGCCAAAGTCGCACCACCGGTGGCACCACGCACGCGACAACGTCAACTACGCCTTCTTGAACGGGATGAGCGATCCGATATTGAACGCAATCGCCCGCCGTTTTTTCACGGGCTACAAAACCCGCAGTGATTTGCATGCCGCGGCCCACGGTGGCGGTCCGCCCACGCAAAGCGCTTGAATCCGGGTTTTTCTCGAAAACCTCGCTTTTGCCCCATCCCGACAACCCAACCCGATGCAGTCCGCGGGCGCGTGTGGTACCCCATTCATCCCATGGCCTCTCCCCTTGTCCCCCTGCGACAACGCTTTTCCACGGCGCTTGCGGCTGCTTTCGGCGCCGAGGAAGCGCAGACCGATCCGGCGATTCACCGTTCGCAACATGCCGACTATCAGGCCGACGTGGCGTTGGCGTTGGCCCGCCGTTTGAAACGCAATCCGCGCGAGGTCGCCACAACGCTGCTTGCGCATCTTCCTGTCGATGACGTGATCGCCCACGCCGAAGCGTCGGGCCCCGGCTTTATCAACCTGCGCTTGCAACCCGCATTTCTGGACGGCGCGGTGCGAGCGCTTGCAGGCGATCCGCGCCTTGGCGTACCGCTTGCGCCAAGGCCTGACACCGTCGTCATCGATTACTCCGCACCCAACGTGGCCAAGGAAATGCACGTCGGTCATCTGCGCAGCACCATCATCGGCGATGTCATCGCGAGATTGCTCGAGTTCGCCGGACACAAGGTGATCCGGCAAAATCATATTGGCGACTGGGGCACACCGTTTGGCATGTTGATCGAACACATGCAGGATCAGGACGGCATCAGCAACGCAACCACGGTGCAAGAAACGGTGGTACTTTACAAGGCCGCCCGTGCTGCGTTTGATGCAGATCCGGCCTTTGCCGAACGTGCCCGACAGCGGGTGGTGAAATTGCAGCACGGCGATCCTGAAACCCTGGGCCTTTGGAAAAAGCTGATCGCGATTTCGGTTGGTCACTTCACCGAACTCTACGAAACCCTCGGCGTGGGTCTGCAACCCTCCGATGTGCGCGGCGAAAGTGCCTACAACGATGCCCTGCCCGCAGTGGTAAGCGATCTGGAAACGCTGGGCTTGGCCCGCGCAAGCGAAGGTGCAATCTGTGTCTTTCCCGAAGGCTTTACCGGGCGCGAGAACGAACCCATTCCACTCATCGTGCGCAAACAGGACGGTGGCTACGGTTACGCGACGACCGATCTCGCCGCGGTCCGATATCGAGTAGGCACGCTTGGCGCCAATCGGATCATCATTGTCGTGGGCTCACCGCAACAGCAACACCTTGCGATGGTGTTTGCGACGGCACGCCTGGCAAAATGGGCGCAATCGGACCTTCGGCTTGAACATGTCGCCTTCGGCTCGGTACTCGGACCCGACAAGAAAATGTTCAAGACCCGCGCGGGTGACGCCATTAGCCTTGCCTCGCTGTGTGCCGAGGCGATCGAGCGCGCACAGAAGGTGGTCGCCGAAAAAGCCCCTGAACTGCCCACGGTCGAACAGGACGCCATCGCCCGCGCCGTCGGCATCGGCGCGGTAAAATACGCTGACCTATCGAACGATCGCATCAAGGATTACGTTTTTGACTGGGATCGCATGCTCGCGTTCGAGGGCAACACCGCGCCTTACTTGATGTACGCCCATGCCCGCATCCGCTCGATTCTCCGCAAGGCAGACGTGACCGACGAAACCGTATCACGAGAACTGAACCTCGCGGACCCTGCCGAAAAGGCACTCGGGTTGCAGTTGCTCCAGTTCTCGGAGATCGTCGAGAAGACCGCTGAGAACTTGAAGCCGCATCTGCTCTGTTTGTTTCTGTTTGAAACTGCCGCGGCGTTTTCAACCTTCTACGAACACTGCCCCGTGTTGAAATCCGAAGGCGCAACCCGAGCGTCCCGTCTCGCCCTGTGTTCCGTGACGGCCCGCGTTCTGGCGCAGGGACTTGGGCTGCTTGGCATCGGTGCCCCAAACCAACTTTAGGTAGTGGGTGGGGTGACAACCGCAACGGCGGGCAACCGACGGCGGGTCTTCCAGTCCATCAGCAGGACCGCGCCCAGCGCAAACACTGCCGCAATCAACATGATCTGATTGTTCGCACCAAGCAGGCGCGTTGCCGATGCCGTGAGCGCGACCAGCAAGATCGGACGCAACACGTGATCCGGTGCGCGCGACGACATCCTTGCGCCGATGTAAACGCCCGGGATGGCGCCCAGCAAGATCGAACTCGTCAGTGCCAGCCGAAAGTCACCGAATAGAAAATGTGCCAATGCCGCGGACGCGACCAGCGGAATCGCCTGAACCAGATCCGTGCCCACCAGATCTGAGAGTTTGAGCCGCGGGTACAACATCAGGAGCATGACGATCATCAGCGAGCCAGAGCCAACGGAGGTCATGCCAACGATAAGACCGCCTACGATTCCGACGATCACGGTGGGCAGTGGCCGGATCGGTGTCGGCTCACCCTGAGGCGCATCGCGGTGTTTGCGAACGATGAGTGGTCGCAAAAGAATCCCTGCCGAGGCCAACACCAGCGCAATACCGAGTCCAAGTTTGATGGTGCTCTGGATTTGCGGACCACCGAAGGACTTGAGCAGCAATACGCCGAGGAACGCGCAGGGCAGCGAGCCCAGCATCAGCCACTTCACGAGCTGCATGTTGACCGTGCCGCGGCGCAGGTGAACGCCGCCACCAATGGGCTTCATGATCAACGACGCCACCACATCGCTCGAAACTGCCGCGAGGGGCTCAATGCCAAAGATCGAAACCAACATGGGTGTCATGAGAGCGCCGCCACCAACGCCCGTCAGGCCCACAATGGTCCCGACCAACAAACCACCGATCGCGATGGGAATATCGATCACGTGAGGGCTCCTGGGAAATGCGGACGTGAGGACGAGGACGCGATAGAGTTGGATTCCGGATGCTGTCGCGAAAAGCCAAATACGGAATCAAGGCGCTGTCGGCGCTGGCACGCGCTCCGTTTGGAACGCCGGTGCAGATTTCGACGCTCGCGGCCGACGAGCACATTCCACACAAGTTCCTCGAAGCCATCTTGTTGGCGCTGCGCAACCACGGTCTCGTTCGCAGCAAGAAGGGAAAAGGTGGGGGCTACGAACTGCTCAAGCCCGCAAACCAGATCACCTATGGGGAGATCATTCGCATCCTTGATGGCCCTCTCGCCCCCGTACCCTGTGCCAGTGTGACTGCGTACGTGAAATGCTCGGACTGTCCCAATGAAGCCGCGTGCAGCGTTCGTCGGGTCATGAAACACGTCCGCGACGCCATGGCCGGCATCCTCGATCACACCACCCTCGCCGAGGCGAACGTCTCGTTGCCGGCAAGCCCCGCCGTGGCCGAACCTCTGCGGACACAACGGATCCGTCGAAAAAAGACTTGAACCGACGGAGACGATTGACAGCGCCATGAGCCCGATATAGTACCCTATCAATACGATAGGGTAAATGGGGCAATGAAAGTTTTCACCAAAACGTCAAAATGGAAACCGGCGAGGCCCCATTGGATAGCCGTTCGGTTGCTCGTCGGCTCGATCTCCTGTCTCTTCTTGCTGGGATCAAGGCCTGCATTGGCCGAGGTCGACAACCGGTTGGAGTCCTGGACCCTCGTCACCGTGCAAAAGGCTTTCCCGCCGGTTTCTGGCCTGACTGCTTCGCTCGACATGCAATGGCGCTGGACCGAAGACGCGAACAATTTTGTGCTGCGGCCCCTCGTTGGGTATCTATTTCGCACGGGCGTCGCCGTCGCTGCGGGATATCAATTCAACGACACTGCCGATACCGACGGCGGCCACAAAATCGAACATCGCCTGGTGGAACAGGCCTCTGTCCGCTCGAACCTGTCCGAGACCGTCCGTCTGTCGGCTCGGACACGACTTGAACAACGATTCGGATGGGGCGATGTCGTGGGCCATCGCATCCGATTCCAGGCACGGGTAGTTTGGGGCGCCCTGTCACTCGCACCTGTTCGACTGGTGCTGTCACAGGAATACTTCCAGAATTTCAACACGACCGATTGGGGTCCCAAAATCGGTTTCGATCAAGACCGGACCTTCGTGGGCGCGTCGGTGCAAACGCCCTGGCGTGCCCGCTTTGAACTCGGCTATCTCGGAACCTACGCCAACCGGGATCCCGACCAGCTCAACCATGGGTTAAGCCTCGTCGCAATTACCGAGATCTGATCTGCCAGCGCCTACGCGCCGCTCGAAACCGTGCGGTGCGTTCGGTTCCAGTTGTTGATGAGATCACGCAGCTCGGCACGCGCCAACTCAAGACGTTGCTTCAGTTCTTGCTGACCGTCTGGCCTGCCTCCAGTCTTCTGAATCGAAGCGTACTGCGATGCCAGAATTCGGAATACCTTGTGCTTCTCGACCACCGTGTCGTGCATCTCGCCCATCAAGGACTGAACGCGATCCGAGAGCGTAAGCTTGCCGGACTCGGCATTGAGTGCGAGGTGGCGACGCTTCTCGGCAAGCTGCGCCAGACGGATGGACTCTTCGGGAACCCGTTTGAGGTCTGAGGTCAAACCGACTTTCGACAACATGAAGATGATCCACTTGTTCGGATCGAAATGCCAGGGGAGGTAACCATTGCGATAGTCGTGTTGAAACTTGTGGTGGTAGTTGTGATACCCCTCGCCCAGCGTCAAAACAGCCATAATGAAGCTGTCGCGGGCGCTCTGCTCGGTATCGTAGGGTCGCGAGCCAATGGTATGACAAAGTGAGTTGATGAAGAAAACCGAATGTTCGATCGCGGTGATTGCGACGTTGCCGCCAATCAGAAAACCGGAGACGAGACCAATCCACAACGGTCGACCAACCACCACCGAATAGATCGTCGTCATCGCCATGGGCAGACCCAGTCCCATCACGAAGTTCAGCCAGCGCACGTGGCGATGTTGCCACTGCACGAGCGGATCCTTGTGCAAGTCATCGACGTTGTCGCGCGGGTTCTCCGGAACAAGCGGCGTGATGAGCCATCCAATGTGTGCCCACAGAAACCCGCGATTGATGTTGTAGGGATCACCCTCGCGATCGGCGTGCTTGTGATGGTGGCGGTGCTCGGAGGCCCACCATAACGCCGAGTACTGAAACGTTCCCGCAGCAAAGAGAAGTGCCACGAGCCGCACCGGCCACGAGGCCTCGTAGGCGCGGTGTGAAAACAGTCGGTGATAACCACCGGTCAAGCTGATCATGCCCGCGAGATACATGAAGCCCGCGACGGCCCAGTCGAACCAACCCACTTGGTCACCGACGCTGCGGAGAAAAAGCGTCGTGCCAACCAGCGCGAAGCCGGTGGTCAGTACGAAAAAAATGATCGTGGGCCAGCTTACGGTTTTGGTGCGTTCAAGCGTCATTGTGGACAATTCCCGATAGGATACCCATGGCCCGGCGAATTGGGGGAAAAATAGGCGAAAAGCGCGTCGATCTGAGCAAACGTTCAGTATCAAAACACGAACAACGCGATACGCCTTTGATCGGGACGCCTTTGGGCCTATCCACGATTCCGTTTTTTTCGCATCTGCGTTAGAGACGACGTCATGTCACAACGCTGGCGGTTCTGGTTTCTCCCTGTTTCGCTTTTGGGCTTCGCTTTCTATGCCCGCCCTGCCGCAGGGCACCACAGCGACCCTGGCGCGTGGTTCCAACCGGTCGCAGTCGAGGCCTCCGTGGTCGCAACGACGCCGGCACCCGGCATCACGGGTCAAGGCAAATACCGCTTCCGCGTGTTTCTGAAATCCGACGCTTTGCCTCAGGCCGCACGCGATGTCCTCGTAAAGGCCCACGGTGGTTTCGCGGTCGACGAACGTGCTGGCAAGGGCGAAACCTACTGGGCGTTGCCCGGTGCCGGTGTTCTGCAAGTTGCCCCGAACCTGAAATCGGTGGCGTTGCTGAAGACCACGTCTGTCGTCAAAGAAGCGGCGTTGCACAACACCACCATCTGGTACGCCAAGGGCAAACCCATGTTGGTGTTTCCGGGCGTGGAAGCCGCGAAGATCTTCACCACGAATATTGAAGGCACGTTGTTGCACACCCTGGATGCACCCACCGGCAATGAATTCGGCATCCCGATCGTCAACGACTACTTCCGCGGCGCCGGCAACTTCGTTCCAACCGACGTCGAACACATCGACGGCATCTACTACATCACGACCGGTTACTCGAACCTCGACTATGTCCTGACCGCGCGGGTGACCAGCACGTCTCCTTTCAAGGCGCAGTGGCACGATCTGGCCTTCGGCGGCAGGGGCAATGGCCCGGGTCAATTTGGAACCGGCCACGGCATCACCGTGCGACCTGGAACAAAGATCATCGAGATCGCGGATCGCCCCAACGCGGAGATCGATCGCTTTACCCGCCACGGCCAGCACCTCGGAACGCAGAAGATCCCGGCGGGCTCGTTGCCTTGTGATACGTTTTTCCTCGACCAGTACATGCTCGTGCCCGCGCTTGACGGCCCAAACCGCAAGGAGGGCGCGCCCATCTACCTTTACGAAAACGGCGAACTCGTCTCGACGATCCTCGCGAAGCGAGATCTCGGCCTCGAGAACTTCCAGCACATTCACAATGCGGTGTTGCGTCGGGTCGAAGGCAAGCTCTACGTCATCGCACAGGCCTGGAACCCGGGCGACTTCGCCGTATTCGAGCAGATCAACAACTAGGCCGATGTGCTACCCTACCCCATGGCTGATCCGCCAGGGTACGAGGTTCGCTTCGCAAGCATTGCGATTGCCGGCGGCCCCGATCTCAAGCTGCGCATGCTGCGGGATCGCCAGCAATACAGAGACCCGCTGGGCGAAGCCGAGGCCGCTGGCATCTCACCGGCGGCGTGGCCATTGTTTGGTTTGTTGTGGCCGTCGGCGCAGAAACTGGCCGATCTGATGCAGACCTGGCCGCTCGGCAATAGCCGCATTCTCGAGGTCGGCTGCGGCCTCGCGCTCGCGAGCCTCGTGGTTCACCGCAGACACGGCAACATCGCCGCCAGCGATTGCCATCCGCTCGCCGAGTCTTTTCTCAAGGCGAACTTGTTATTGAACGATCTGCCCGCCCTCAAGTACCAGGTCGGCAACTGGGGACGCCCGAATCCCGCTTCAGAGCTTGCCGATTTGATCATCGGTTCTGATCTTCTGTACGAACGCGATCACCCAGAACAACTGAGCGGATTCATTTCGCAAAATGCCGCCCCCACTTCCAAAGTGCTGATCATCGATCCGAACCGAGACAACCGCAACGCGTTTCACAAACACATGGCAGCGCTGGGATTTTCGTTCACCGAATCCGCAATCAAGACACCCCTTTCGGATGGAAACCCCTATTCCGGTCGACTGTTGACCTACGAGCGCAACCGGTAATCGGAGCGGAGTTTGGTCCAGCTTCGCGCAGGGCTGGAGGGCGGGCAAGGCCAGATGCGCTGAATGCTAGACTGGCAACATCGGCCATGCCCATCGCTTTGCAGCTCCACACCGATCTTCAACCCAAGGGTGATCAGCCGCGCGCCATCGCCGAGCTGAACGCCGGCATCGCCCGAGGCGACACCGCGCAGGTATTGCTCGGCGTGACAGGCAGCGGCAAGACCTTCACCGCAGCCCAGGTCATTGCCAGGGCCAACCGACCCACCCTCGTGATGGCGCACAACAAGACGCTCGCGCATCAGCTGTATCTCGAGTTCAAGGGGCTCTTCCCGGACAACGCCGTCCACTACTTCGTCAGCTACTACGACTACTACCAGCCCGAGGCTTTCGTTCCGGCTACCAACACCTTCATCGAAAAAGATTCGCTCATCAACGAAGAGATCGATCGCATGCGGCACGCGGCGACGTATGCACTCTTGACCCGACGCGATGTGATCATTGTCGCGTCCGTCTCCTGCATCTACGGTATCGGCGCGGCCGAAGCCTACCTCGGCATGAAGATCGATCTTGCGAGCGGACTGAACGTCAGGCGCGACGCCGTCCTGCGCCGCCTGGTCGAGATCCAGTACGAACGCAACGATGTCGATTTTTCGCGGGGCTCGTTTCGGGTGCGCGGCGATGTTGTTGAGGTCTTTCCCGCCTACGAACGGGAAATTGCCATACGAATTGAATGGTGGGGTGATACGATTGAGACCATCAGCGAGGTCGATCCGCTGCGCGGCAAGGTCCTGCGCAAACTCGACGAAGTATCGATCTTCCCCGGCTCCCACTACGTCACCCCACGCGATCAATTGACCCGCGCGATGAGCAGCATTCGAGAAGAACTGCGCAGTCGACTGCAGGAACTGAAGGCCGAAAACAAGCTGGTCGAAGAACAACGCCTTTCGCAGCGAACGCTTTACGATCTCGAAATGCTCGAACAGATGGGGCATTGCAAGGGCATCGAAAACTACGCCCGCCACCTGACCGGCCGTGCGCCGGGCGAGCCGCCCCCTACCCTCATCGACTATTTCCCGAAGGATTATCTCCTCATCGTCGACGAGTCTCATCAGACGGTTCCGCAGGTGGGTTCGATGTACAAGGGCGACCGAGCCCGCAAGGAAACGCTTGTAAACTACGGTTTCCGATTGCCTTCGGCGCTCGACAACCGTCCCCTCAAGTTCGACGAGTGGGAAAAACGCCACCGGCAGGCCATCTACGTTTCGGCCACGCCCGGCGCCTTTGAGGTCAACGAGGCTCAGGGTGTCGTCGTGCAACAGGTGATTCGTCCCACGGGCTTGCTTGACCCCGAAATTGAGATTCGCCCGGTTGGCAATCAGGTCGACGATGTGATGAGCGAGATTCGGCTGCGCATCGCAATGGGCGATCGCACCCTCGTCACGACCCTGACCAAGCGTATGGCCGAAGATCTCACCGAATACCTTTCGGAACTTGGTATCAAGGTGCGCTACCTACACTCCGACATTGAGACGCTGGAACGAATCGAGATCTTGCGTGCCCTTCGCATCGGCGAGTTTGATGTTTTGATCGGCATCAACCTGTTGCGCGAAGGCCTGGATCTGCCGGAGGTCTCGCTGGTTGCCATCCTGGATGCCGACAAAGAAGGCTTTCTGCGCTCGGAACGTTCTTTGATCCAGACCATCGGGCGCGCCGCTCGAAACCTGCGCGGCAAGGTGATCATGTATGCCGATCGAGAAACCGGCTCGATGAAGATTGCCATCAGCGAAACCTTGCGGCGGCGAGCCATTCAAGATGCCTACAACAAGGCCAATGGCATCACGCCGCAGTCGGTTCAAAAAGCAATAGCTGAGTTGTCCGGCACGGCACAGGACGACTATGTGCAGCGAAACGATGCACGCCCGACCCGCAAAGGCTCAAAACGCACGGATAAATCCCGCGCGGACAGCGATCGAGATCTCAAACCGACCGAAATTCCCGCGACCATCAAGCGATTGCAGGGAGAAATGCACAAGTTCGCGGAACAACTTGAGTTTGAAAGGGCGGCCGATCTGCGTGATCGCATCCGGCTCTTACAAGAGCGTGCCTTGCTCGTCGGCTGAACGCCTTCAGGTCGCGATGATCCCGCGATAGGCCAAACGCCACACGCGGGTATCCTGTGCCTCGCACTGCTTTTCTCGGCGAGATCGCGCGTCGACGGGGCGCGTGCGGGAAAAACGCCACGGACCGATCTCGTTCACGATCAACCCGGCATCGGCAAGCGACTCGAGCGCCGCCATCGCATCAAGTGCCAGATCGAAGATATCGGTCGCCACGTGGATCTCGCCGCCCGGCTTCAGTGCTCGCAACATACCCTGCGCGAGTGCCGGTTCGATAACCCGCCGTTTGTGTTGCCATTTCTTGAACCAGGGATCGGGAAAATAGAGAAAGAAACGATCCACCCGACCGGGAGGAAAAAGCCGGGGCAGATCCACCGAGATATTCGAGAAGATGCTGCGAAAATTCCGAAGCCCCGCTTTTTCGCCGTCGCGATTGGCGCGACGGACAAGCTCCGTACGTATTTCGAGTCCAATGAATTGCCGCTCTGGGTGTGCCGCCGCAAGTTCGATCATCAGATGTGCCTCGGCCGAACCAAGCTCCACATCGAGGGGCGTGCCATCCGATATCTCGAGCTTCGGCAGGTCAATGTTGAGCAGCGTGGACCGCAAAGGGTTCACGTGCTGGCGGACGCGACTGCTTGCCACTGTCTACCGTCGTTCCTCTACTGGCCTTCTTCGTTGATAAGGGCGATCTGCCATCCATCCGAAGCGAGAAAAGCACCGTCTTCTTGTTGCCGTTGCGGCTCAAACGCTGGTGGTGGATTCGACTGCCGTGCTTGCTCGGCCAAACGTTCCATCGATTGCAACAACGCAGCCTCGCCATCGAGTTTTTCGCGCAAGGCCGTGGCGCGGTCCAACATGCCCTGCAGCCGAAAGCGTACGCCCTCCAGGATCTGTGATGCGTTGGTTTTTGCCGGATCCGTCATGATTTCTGAACTGGTGTCGGCACGGGCTCAAGTGGGCCGTTGTCTTTTCGGTCAAGGTGGTTGACCCAAAGCTGATGCAGGATGCCGATGAGGTAACTCGTCAGCATGTAGACTGCCAATCCTGCGGGCAGAAACAACTGAAATCCTGTAAACATGATTGGCATCATGATGGCCATCATCTTCTGCTGCGCCGGATCGGCACCGGGAGGTGCCATGCGCATTTGCAGAAACATCACGACGCCCATCGCCAGTGGCGAGATGTAAAATGGATCGGGCGCCGACAGATCGTGGATATGCAACCCGAGATCGGCGCGGTAAAGCTCAACCGAGTAGCTGAGGGTCGAAAACAGCGCGATCCAGATTGGCATCTGGATCAAGGCTGGCAGGCATCCCCCAAGCGGGTTGACGCCGGCAGTCTTGTAGAGATTCATCGTCTCGCGGCCCATCCGCTCGCGATCGTCGCCGTACTTCTTGCGAAGCTCGGCCATCTTCGGCCCAAGGCGCGCCATCTTCTTGCCGGAGACGAGCTGCTTGTGGGTTGGATAGAAGGTCACCATGCGCACAAGGATCGTGAGCAAGATGATGGCGAGGCCCCAATTCTGGGTGAGACCGAAGAACATCTTCAAGAGCGCCAACATCGGCCGCGACAGAAAGGCAAAGCTCACGTTCACCACGCGATCCAGGTCTGCGGTTTGACCCTGTCCACCCGTCGCCATCGGCGGGGCCAATACCGCTGTCAGATCGAGGCGGTACTTGGGACCGACGTACAACTCGAAGGGGTAAACCCGTGACTTCTGGGACGCCACCTTGGCCTCGTCAAGCGCCAGGAAGATCTCAGCCGCCGAAGCCACCTCGTCCCCTTTTTGCACCACACGTTGGCCGCATTTGCGACCGCCGCCATCCTCTTGAGCGGGAGGCACCGCCGCCAAGGTGAAAAACCGCTCGTCGGCAGCAATCCACCGCACCACGCCCTGCTCTTCGTACTTCTCTTTGACCAGCGCATCGACGGCGTTGCGCTCGATGTCGTCGTTGATGAGGCAGGCCATTTCCGTGACGCTGGCCGTCGCGTAATCGAAAAAACCGCCACCCTTGGTTGCCGGGTTTTGCTGGCCAAAAATGTGCAACACGAGGTTGTGTTTCTGCTCGCCCGAAGAACGATTCTCGACCGCGACTTCGAGTTGGAGGCGATATCGCTCGCCTCGGAGCCGATAGGTCTTTCGGATCGCGACGCCGTCGGCCTCTGCGACGAAAACCACGTGGGTCTGGCTGCTCTCGGTCACGCGGTAGATCGTCGACTCCGGCAATTGAAAACCCGAGCCCGGGAAACTTACCAGGAAGGGGTGCTGCCTGGCTTCCGCGGTGCGGCTGATTTCGAGACCTTGTGAGCGATCGCCTTTGGCGGGCGCAAACTTGTCGCCCTTCAAGAAGGCCTGTTTCAGTGCCGCTCCGCGATCGGTAAACACGTAGCGGGTGTGTTCGTTTTCGAGCGTCACCGTTTGTTCCGGCGCAGTCGGGGATACGGGTACGCCTGCCGCGCTTCCCGGTGCGGGCACATCGCCTGGCGTTGCGACACCAGGTTCGGCAACGGGTCGCGTTTCCGTTGCAACAGGCGCGACTTGCGCCGTCTGGCGCGGAACCATCGTGTATTGCCAGACTCCGAAAATGCCTGCGCAAAGCGCGAGCGCGAGTATCAAGTTTCTTTTTTCTTGGTCCATCGCTTCAGGTTTCCGATTTGTTTCGAGTGGACGTGGTTATTTCTGGCACCGGATCAATCCCACCCGGTGAAAAGGGGTGACAGCGGCAAACGCGTTTCGTTGCGAGCATCAGACCGCGCAGCAAACCATGCGTCCGCAAGGCCTGTCCGGCGTAAGTCGAACACGATGGGTGAAAACGACACCGTGGTCCTAATAGAGGCGAGATCGTTTTTTGATAGAGCCAGATCAACCAAACCAAAGGCTCGATCGACACGGCAAGGATCGGTCGCCGCCCGCGCAACAACGTTGTCATCCTCTGACCCCGCGCACCCTCGCAAAGAGCTGCCGAAGATCCTGGCGGCACGCATCGAGGCTTGCTTCGGCCGCCGCAGGCCTTGCGATCACAACCCAATCCGACTCGATCGCGCCGTCGGTCGCGAACTTGCGAAAGGTCTCACGCACGCAACGTTTCACGCGACTCCGAACCACCGCACAGCCCACTTTCTTGCTCACCGTCACGCCGAGGCGGACGGGAACCGAACGCTCCCGGTCGCCCAACAGACCGGTTACGAGAACGAACAACTTGCCACCGCCCACGCGCCTCCCACGGTCCTGTAGGAGCAAGAACTGTCTTCGTTTGCGCAGCCGCGCCGCACGCGGAAATCGTTCATCGCGCGTCGAGTTTGGCATGGCCTTCCGGAATCCCGCTCGTGGAGGGTCTTCGCGCAACCCAGCCCAGGCCGGATTCATCGAAATGAAACCACACCTCCAGCCGGACGGCACGGTACGGACTATTTACCGGAAACCTTGACGGTCAGGTTTTTGCGGCCCCGCCGACGTCGGCGGCGCAAAACTTCCTGACCCCCTTTGGTCCTCATACGCCTACGAAAACCATGGGTCCGTTTTCTACGCTTCTTGTGTGGCTGGTACGTTCTTTTCACAGGGAATTCTCCTCCGCCCCAGCTGTGAAGATGGGGGCCGAATCAACTAGCACCGGGCTGGCCGGGTGTCAAACCGTCGCTTTTTGAGCCGAGTCGCACCGATTCCGGGATAATCCCGAGGAAAACGCGAAAACGACGGTTTTCCCGACTGGTTTTTTCGGAGAAATCGAATTGCGTCGTCTTGCGGTTCACGCAAGTGGCCGTCACACGGGAATTTGCGCGACTGGCCCTTCAAAATATTCGAAAAATCTCGGATGGATCGCAGCCTCCGCCGAGGCGACCCTCGAAACCCTCTTTTTTTATTGCCCTTTCCCGGATCGAAGACGTGACACAACTGTCAAATCCGGGAATTGGACCGAACCGGTCCTGTGGAGAAAAACCTCAGCATTCTCGATACATCTGCGATTTTCAGCGCAACAGGGTTGTTGCCGGGAGCGGGGGTTTGATACACCTCCCCTGCGTTCGGCGTGCGGAGTTTCTTTCCGCTGGTTTCGCGGCCCTTCGAGTCTTCCAAGCCGGGAACCTACGTCTGTTCGCAACTGTTGGAGAACCTGGGATAAGGGCGTGCAAGCTCCGGGAACTCCTTGTGTTTTTTCGTGCGCTCGCCTGTGGACAACTATGACTGAACTCTGGGGACAGGTCGTTTCGTCGATTGAGGAAAAAGTCGCTCCCGCCCAACGGGATAGCCTGCTGCGTCCAATCAAGCTCGTTTCGATGGAAGGCGAAACCGTGCGCCTCCGGGTACCGAACCGCTACCAGAAGGAATGGTTCGAGGATAACTATATGGGCGTCGTCATCGAGGAATTGAAGGCCCGCACCGGCCTGACCTATCGGGTCGAGTTCGAGCTGAACGAACAAGAATTCACCCAGCTGGCTTTGCCCGAGTCTTCTTCGATGTCTGGAGGGTCCATTGCCCCGGGTACCGCGACGCCCAACCGCGGCGCCCTTCGAGCACCGACGGTGGCGCCTGCCCCGTCGTTGCAGCAACGCTACACCTTCGAGGAGTTTGTGGTTGGTCCAACCAATCGCTTCGCCCACTCCGCGGCAAAGATGGTCGCCGAGCTGCCTGGTCAGCGCTGGAACCCACTTTTCATTTACGGCGGCTCCGGGGTCGGCAAGACCCACCTCTTACACGCCATCGGTCACGAGATCTACCGGGCCCATCCCGACTGGAAGATCGTCTTCATCACGTGCGAAAAGTTCGTAACCGACTTCATCGGTTCGATCATGAACCAGAACCGCGGTGGCGGGGTGAACTTGATGGAAGAGTTTCGCAAGCGCTACCGCGAATCCGCGGACGTATTGCTGATCGACGACATCCAGTTCCTCTCCAACAAGGACAGTTCGCAAGACGAGTTCTTCCATACTTTCAACGCGCTTCATCACGCGCATAAACAAATCGTGATGACCTGCGACAAGCTCCCGGCCGAAGTGTCAGGTCTCGAGGATCGCCTGCGCAGTCGCTTCACCTGGGGCCTCATCGCCGAGATGGGTCTACCGGACCTGGAAACCCGTGTTGCGATTCTGAAACGCAAGGCCGAACGGGAGAACATTGTTCTGCCCGACGATGTGGCGATGTACATCGGCGGCGCGGTTAAAACCAGCGTTCGTGATCTCGAGGGCGCACTTGCACGACTTGTTGCGCGTTCTTCGTTTGAACACCAAGAGGTTTCTCTTGCCCTTGCAAAAGAGGCCTTGAAGAACTTTCTTCCGGAAGCCCCGGTTGGCCTCACGATCGAGGCGGTTCAACGGGAAGTTGCCAACTACTTCAATGTCAAACTGGCCGATTTGAAGGGTCCCAAGCGTCACCGTGCGATTTCCCATCCTCGGGCCATAGCGATGTTCTTATCCCGTCAACTCACCACCATGAGTTATCCCGAGATCGGCCACCGCTTTGGCGGCAAGGACCATTCGACGGTTATCACAGCGGTTCGAAAAATCGATCGTCTGATTAAAGAAGACGCTGCTCAGCGCAGCATCGTGAAAACGATCGAATCGCATCTGCTCGATACTTGAGCCTCGAAACATCCCGCCGGAACTGCGCACGATTCGCCGTACACTTACGGTCGATATGGCATAGAAAACGCTTGTTTTCGCGGATTTTTCGCGATGCTTGCGCGTTCCATCGGGCATTCGTTCAGCCCCGGGATGGACTCCCACCCGGGCGCCTTTTGCTCCGTCGGACTTGCTTGGTTCGGTTCTCGCGAAACACTTTCGATCCGCATCGCTGTGAACAACGCTGTGGAAGATACGGGGGTAAGCCTGTTCATTCTTTGTGGTGAAACTGAGTTAACGCGACCTGCCGATTTGTCCCCGCCCTTTCCCCAGGTTTTCGCGTCGGTTTTCCACAACCCACAACCCTTCATTCTCCGTCGGAGAATCCGTTTTGATAACAGTTTAAACAGCCCCTACCACCACAATCAGATCAGATCTTTTTATTCTATATTTTTAGAGTAGTCTGACGGCTCTGGGGTTTGTTTTCAGGAACGCTCGTACGAGGAACGTAGGCAATGGATTTCAAGATCGAAAAGAGTTTGCTTCAAAAAGGTTTGTCTCTTGCTGCAGGCATAGCGGATCGCAAAAACACTTTGCCGATACTCGCGAACGTTCTCATCAGAACCGATGGCAAAAATAGGATCATCTGCGCCGCGACGGATCTACACGTCACCTTGATTGCTGAGCTTCCCGCCAAGGTCGAGAAAGAAGGCGGACTAACCCTTGCAGCCAAACAATTCGGAGACATCGTCAGAGGCCTCGCCAGCGACGAGGTGCACATCAGCCGAACCGAGCAGAACTGGGCCGAGATTCGAAACGGAAGGTCCGAGTTCAAGGTCGTCGGCATGGCAGACCGGGAGTACCCAAAGCTTCCGGCTTTGGGTGAAGTGAAAACCGTTGAAATCAAACCCGCGGTCTTGTGCGAGATGATTGAAAAAACGGCTTTCTCGGTTTCGAACGACGAAACGCGACAGCATCTGGCCGGCGTCCTCTTCGAATGCGATGGAAATCGGGCCCGTATGGTTTCGACGGATGGCCACCGACTCTCGAAAGTCGAACGAGATTTTCAGGGACCCGCGCTCGAAAAGGGAATTCTGATTCCTCGCAAAGGCATCATGGAGATAAGGCGCTTGCTTGAGGGCAGAGAGAAGCCCTGTGACTTTGGTATCGACGGATCAAACCTTGTCGTCAAAGCCGATGAGTTGACGCTCACCATTAAACTCTCTGACAGCCAGTTTCCGCCTTATCAGCAGGTCATCCCGAAAGAATATGAACGCAAGGTCTTCGTGCCGCGTGATGCGCTCTTGGACGCTTTGAAACGCGTCTCCATCATGGCTTCCGACAAGACCTTTGGGGTCCGTTTGAGCGTCGAGAAGGGTTGGCTCGGCATCGAAGCCGATAGCCCGGACATGGGAAATGCCCGGGAACGCATTGAGATCGGCTATCAGGGAACGCCGGTCGCGGTCGGATTCAACGCTCGATATTTCATCGATTTTCTCGGGGAGCTCGACGGTCCGGAAGTGCAAATCGAAGTCGCCGGCGAGCTGGATCCGGTCGTACTCCGTTCATCGGACAGCGGTGACTACCTCGGCGTGGTGATGCCGATGCGCCTGTGAGACTGCAGTCGATAAGCGTTAACGGTTTTCGGAATCTGCTGCCGCAAACGGTTGTGCCGGGCGAGCGAGCCACGGTGTTTTTCGGCGACAACGGGCAGGGAAAGACCAACTTCATCGAAGCGGTTTATTCGTTGCTGGCATTTCGATCCTTTCGAGCCCGCAACACCGACGAGATCGTCGGTTGGAAATTGCGGTCGGCGCGGGTCAGCGCACAGGTCGAAACAGCGGGACTGGTGCGCTCGTTGCAACTCGATGTGGAGGATGGAAAGAGGATTTGCAAGATGGACGGCAAGACCGTCAGTAGGGATGCCGCTTCCCTCGCAAAGGTCGGGTCCGTCTTGTTCGTCCCCGAAGATTTGCTGCTGCCAAAGGCATCACCTACGGAACGTCGGCGTTTTGTCGATCTCGGTGTTTTTGGAACCAGACGCAGTTACTACCGGGAAGCGCAGGCGTTCGTTAAAACGTTGAAAAACCGGAACGTCCTGCTCAGGCGCGCGGAAAGACCCGACCCGACCCTGCTCGAAACCTACGATGACCAGCTGGCCAAAACCGGCGCTGTGGTGGTGCAACGGCGGCGCGACTGGGTAGCGGATCTTGGACCGAAGGTGGCCAAACTGTTTGAGAAGATCCACGGAAGCCCATCGGCCGATGTGCGTTACATCGGGCACGAAACGGTGAATGAGGCCAAAGGCGTCGAGGAGATTGAGTCGTGTTTGCGGATGGGGTTGGACAAAAGGCACGATCTGGATTTGCGGCGCGGATTTTCGGGATATGGTCCGCACAAAGATGATCTCGATTTGGTTTTGGGTGGGTATCCTGCCCGCGACCATGGCTCGCAGGGGCAGCTCCGCTCGTTGGTGCTCGCGTTGAAGCTGGCCGAGTTCGATCTTCTCGCCGAGGCGCTTGGAGAGGCCCCGCTGCTCCTCCTGGACGACGTGGCGAGTGAGCTCGACGAAACCCGGCGTACTCGGCTTTTTGAGACCATCGCGGGGCTCGCGGGTCAGACCTTCATCACCGTGACCGACCGGAACTTTTTGCCCGATTTGAAGGGGCGGCGGGACTACCAGGTTGAGGGCGGTATTTTGAGTTCCATTGAGCCTCGGTAACACTGAGCGTTAAAACGGTGAAAACCTGCGATATTTTTATCCTTTACGGGAAACAGCAAGGATGCTAGATGACGGGATACCCGCGGTTTCCAAGGTGTCGAATCGAAGCCCTGTCGGGATGTTCCGAAGGCCGCGGATGAACCTCCAGTCCTGGATGGATCGCGCCCCTCGAGAGCACCATGAGCAACAGCGAAGAAACGCCTCCCACTCCGGAGTCTGAAAAAGCCGAAGCCGTCGTTGAAAGCAGTGCCTACGACGAGGGCAGCATCCAGGTTCTGAAAGGTCTGGAGGCGGTTCGGAAGCGACCCGGCATGTACATCGGTGACACCGACGATGGGACGGGGCTGCATCACATGGTCTACGAGGTTGTGGACAACTCCGTCGACGAGGCCCTCGAAGGTTACTGCAATCAAATCGACGTCATCATCCATTTCGATGGCTCGGTTTCGGTCGAGGACAATGGTCGCGGGATACCGGTTGGCATCCATCCCACCGAAGGCCGATCCACAGCCGAGGTTGTTCTAACCGTACTACACGCTGGCGGTAAATTTTCGCATTCGAATTACAAAGTCTCCGGCGGTTTGCACGGCGTCGGTGTGTCGGTCGTGAACGCACTCTCCGAACTGTTGAAACTGGAGATCAGGCGCGACGGTAAAGCGTACTACCAAGAATATCGACGAGGCGATCCCTCGAAGCCGATTGAGGAAATCGGTGTTACGACCAAGATGGGAACGAAGATCACGTTCAAACCAGATGCCGAGATCTTCAAAGTAACCGAATTCTCGTTTGACGTTCTGTCGCAGCGATTGCGCGAATTGTCCTACCTGAACCGTGGTTTGAAGATCACCTTGACCGACGAAGGCAAGGATCGATCGTCGATCTTCCAGTTCTCGGGTGGAATTTCAGAGTTCGTCTCGGAGCTAAACAGTTCCAAAACGCCCATCCACGAAAAGCCCGTGATGATCGAAGGTGAATTCAACGGCACGATTGTCGAGATAGCCTTGCAGTGGAACGACTCGTACCAGTCGACCATTTTCTGCTTTACCAACAACATCAAAAACAAGGATGGTGGTACGCATTTGACCGGCTTCAGGGCAGCGTTGACCCGAACCATCAATGCCTATGCCGAGGGAAGCACCTTGCTGAAGGACCTCAAGGCCGGCCTTGGTGGTGATGACATTCTGGAGGGTTTGAGCGGCGTTGTATCGGTCAAGCATCCGGATCCGAAATTTTCCAATCAGCCGAAAGACAAGCTGGTTTCGTCCGAGGTCAAAGGCATCGTCGAACGCATCGTCAACGAGAAACTCGCCCGTTATCTGGAGGAGCATCCGAAAGAAGCTCGCCTGGTTGTCGAGAAAGCCGTTCTCGCGACGCGAGCTCGCGATGCCGCCAGAAAAGCCAGAGAACTGGTGCAGCGAAAAGGGGCTCTCGACTTCTCGTCGTTGCCTGGAAAGCTTGCGGATTGTCAGGAGCGCGATCCCGCGCATTCAGAGCTGTACATCGTTGAGGGTGACAGCGCCGGCGGTTCAGCGAAACAGGGACGAAATCGAAAAGATCAAGCCGTGCTGCCGTTGCGCGGAAAGATATTGAACGTCGAAAAAGCACGTCTCGACAAGATGTTGTCGTCGACGGAAATCGTGACGCTCATAACCGCGCTCGGCTGCGGCGTGGAACAGGAAAAAGACGTCGACAAGATTCGTTACCATCGCATCATTATCATGACGGACGCCGACGTCGACGGCAGTCACATCCGAACCTTGCTACTCACCTTCTTTTACCGACACTTTCCGGAGATCGTTGACAGAGGCTATCTGTACATCGCGCAGCCGCCTTTGTTCCGCGTAAAAAAAGGAAAGCGCGAGCTGTATCTAAAAAACGAACAGATGTTCGAGGATTATCTCATCGATGGATCGATAGACAACGTCAAGCTGGTCGGTCGTGATGGGACAGTCACCGGCGGAAGGGATCTTGCGAAGCTCGCTCGCTCGTCGGGGCGGTACAAAAAGGTACGACGGATGCTCGAGCGCAAGGGCGATCCGCGCCTCATCGACGCGATTGTGAAAGCATCCGCAATCGTCAAAGAAGATCTTCGCGATGCGAACATGGTGGCTGCAACGGTTGAAGCGATTCGAGGTTACCTTCGCGAGACAGAACCGGACATGACCGATGTGGTGCTGTCGGTATCGTCCGATGCGGAACACGGAAGGTTCAAGATAGACGGTCACCCTCGGCCCGGCGGTTTGCGCAAGGCTACGACGCTCGACTTTGATTTTCTAGACTCACCGGAGTTGGCAGATCTGAGAAAGATTTGGGCTGAGCTGGGTTCTGCCGGAACGGGTCCGTTTGCGATTGTCGAGTTGGATGAAGAAACGGACGGTGTTGAGCCGACACTGATGCGCGCCGAAGATCTCTCGGAGAAACTCGCTGAGACGGCAAAAAAGGGTCTCCAGATACAGCGGTACAAAGGTCTTGGTGAGATGAACCCGGAACAACTCTGGGAAACCACGATGGATCCGACCAAGCGGACCTTGCTGCAGGTTCGAGTGGCGGATGCATTCGCGGCCGACAAGTTGTTCTCAACCCTGATGGGCGATCTAGTTGAACCCCGGCGAGCGTTCATTGCCGAGAACGCGCTGAGTGTTCGCAATCTGGATATCTGACGAACAAGCGTTCGTGGCAATTGTCGCTCGCCTAAAAGTGGATGTGGGTCGAGGTGAATGTTCGAGTGTTCGTGCGCCGCGCACCGGGTCGTGTCGTTGTTTTCTTTTCGAGTTTGGCGGCCAGTTGACGCTCGACTTCGGTTTTCATGGCTAGGAGCTTGGCCTGACCGGGTTCGTATCGAAGGCACCGATCGATCATCGAAATACATTCTCGGAATTTTCCCTGTCGTTGCAGAACTGCAGCGAAGAGCGAGTAGCACCACCAGTAGCCGGGATCAGCCAAAAGAAGGGTGCGACACAACGCTGCGGCATCGCTGTAGTGACCGGCCTTGAAGAAATCGTAGGCGAACGCCAGGGTGTGATCGAGTAGATCGTCCGGCAAGGAAGGTGTGTCGTCCGTTGCCTCTGCGGTTTCACAATGATTGAATGATGAGTCGGGTGTGTGACGATCGGCTGCGGACATGGGTGAGTCTCCTGGTCGCATTGGTTGTTCAGTGCGACAGGATGCTCGGACCCATAAAGGGAAAAGTTGCGAAAAAAAAGGCGACCCGAAGGCCGCCTTTTAGAACCGTCACTTCAACGGCTTCGGACTAGCAGGAGAAGATGCTATCGAGGCGCTCCTCGATCTTGCCTTCTTTGCTCTTGGTCGCAACGGCGATCTCTTTAACGAGAAGCGTGCGGGCTGTGTCGAGCATCTTGCGCTCGCCGAAGGAAAGTTCCTTGTCGCTCTTCAGTCGTTGAAGATCGCGGAGAACTTCTGCGATCTCGAAGACCGAACCGGTTTTGATCTTTTCCATGTACTCTCGATATCGCCGATTCCAGGTCTGTCCTTCGACCGCGACTTCCCGGCTCTTCAAGATCTCGAAAACCTCGTCGACCTCGTCAGCTCGGATAAGCTCTCGCAAACCCACTGCGCTGGCGTTGCGAGTGGGAATCATGATTTTCATCCCGTTGTCGAGAATCTTCAGGATGTAGAAAGTCTGCTTGCTAGAGGAGATCTCTCGGGTTTCAATACCAACGATCTCGGCGACGCCGTGAGCAGGGTAAACCGCTAGATCGCCCACGGAAAAGTTCGGTTCCATAGGACAAGGACTCCTGGGTAGGTTGCCAACCTCAAAAGTTGAGGTGCGCGGAATTTACCACAAGGGTACAATTATGGCAACCTTAAAAAATCAAGTTATCGACTTGCCGTCAAGGGGTAAAAAGCGTCGATTGCGTTGATTTATTTGAACAATCCGGTTCAAAAACGTCTTTTGTCGTTGGTTTTGTGGGGTAGCAAACATTTTTTTTAAACGGAGATACCCCTCAGATACGCCAGGATCGTGGCGACGGCAAAACCGGAGCCGCCTCGACTGATGTGGCCGAAGTCTTTGTCGGCCCGAGATGGCCCGGCGAGGTCGACGTGGACCCAGGGCGTATCGCCGACGAATTCCTTGAGAAAGAGTCCGGCGGTGAGTGCGCCACCCCACCGCTCACCTGTGTTCTTCATGTCTGCAACCTCGGACTTGAGTTGGTCACGCAGTCGGGGCGGAAGCGGCATTGGCCACATGGGCTCTCCCGCGGAGGTTGCTGCAGCGATGAAACTGTTTCGCAAACCCTCGGTGTTGGTCATCACGCCTGCAGTTTGGTTGCCGAGCGCAACAACGATGGCACCGGTAAGGGTCGCGAAATCGAAGATCTGATCGGGCTTGAGATCGAGGCCGAAAGACAATGCATCGGCAAGAGTCAACCGTCCCTCGGCGTCGGTATTGTTGATTTCGACGGTTTTTCCCGCACGCGATCGAAAGATATCGCCCAGACGGTACGCAGATCCGGACAACATGTTTTCAGTGCAGGCGGCGATGGCGTGAACCTCCAGCGGTAGATTCTCCGAAGCGATGGCTTGCATAGAAGAAATTACTGCGGCCGCGCCAGCCATGTCGGTTTTCATGTCGAGCATGCCGTCGCTCGGTTTGAGTGAATGGCCGCCGGAGTCAAACGTAACACCTTTTCCAACCAACACAATCCGTTTCTTTGCAGCAGGGTGTTTGTAGGTGATGTGAATGAATTTAGGCGGTTGGGTGCTGCCGCGCGCGACGGCGAGGAAAAGTCCCATGCCCTGTTTTTCGCAGGCGTCACGGTCAAGCACTTCAATCTGCATGGAACCGAGCTGGGCGATCTCTGTGGCGATTTCGGCCATGCGGGTGGGCGTCATGATCTCGGCGGGTTCGTTGACCATGTCGCGCGCAAAAGCCACGGCTTGAGCGGTGTTGTGGGCCTGGACGAAGGTTGCGGCGGCGGCCGTGGGATCGGCGTCAAGGCAGAACCGGATGTCCGCTAGCAAAACAGAGATGCGGTCGTTCTTGTCGAAGTGGCGATCGAATGCGTAAGTGCCGAGCAGGACGCCCTCGGTGAGGGGTGAAAGGAGCCCAGAAGGGTCGGCGATTCCGGGAAAAGCGAGGGCGACGCTTTTTGCGGAATATCGCACGGCAAGCCGTCCTGCCGTGCCAGCGAAGCGCAGTGCTCGAGCGGCGTGATCGGTTTCGGGTTCGACTCCGACACCGACCAATAGAACGCGGCGGGGTCCGATTTTGCCCATCGTTGTGATGCTGACGGTCTCTCCGGCTTTACCGTGGAAGCGCTCTTCCAAGAGGCTGGCGCGGAGCTGTCCTGCGAGCGCCGTGTCGAGTGCGGTCAAGAGAGGGTCGAGGCCGACTTTGGAGTGGTTCGGGTCGGATGCTGTGGCGATGGCGAGGAGATCCACCGGAAGAGTCAGTATCTGGGCGGGGTCGGATGGGCTCAAACGCGTTTGAATCGTCATGGTTGGTTCGGGACGTAGGGTATCAGGTGCAGCAATGACGCGGCAAGAGAGGATCGCACTGACGGGTTGACAGGTTGCGGGCTCACCACTAACGTCGTGCACCCCGGGCTGTGTCCGGATCGACTTCGAAGGAAAAACGTGGCGCAAAAACCGGCAAAGGGCGGGGATAAGGCGGGCAGCAAGGACGCCAGTGCAGCCAAAGGCACGTCCGATAAACTGGAAGCGCCAAACGCCGCAGCGGGTGAGGTGCCGGCGTCTGTTACGAAGAAGACCGAGGCGACCGCAAAGCGGCCTTCGTTGTCTGCGCCGCGGCTAAAGAAAACTTCGAGTGTGCCCTCCAAAACCGGCGTGGTTCGTCGCAAGGTTGAGCCTCTCGACTTGATGGAACAAGACGCGCCGCCGAAGGCAGGACCGAACTACATCGATCCCGCAACCGATCGCATCGCAGAAGATGCGCCGCCGTTGCCCAAACCAATGACGACCTTCAACCTATAGGCCGGTCACGCAGGATTTCGTAGCAGGATTTCGGAGAAAGAAGGAGAACGAATGGACGCCGAAGTGAATGATCTGGGTAAGCGCCGCGAAGAGGCGGGCAAAGTCTTGCGCGACATCCTTGAGAAGATGGGAATCGAAGCCGAGGTAAGTGCGTTTGACGATGGCACGCGCGTGATACTTGATGCCCACGGTACGGAGTCAGGTCTCATCATTGGGAAAAAGGGCGCGACGCTAGACGCGCTTCAGTATCTGGTGAACCGAATCTCTTCTCGCAACACGAATACGGGTCCGGCTGTTGTGGTGGATGCCGAAGGATACCGTGGCCGTCGAGAGGATTCTTTGACGGATCTTGCTCGCAAGCTAGCGGAAAAAGCGATTCGTTCGGGTCGACCTGTTGCGGCCGAGCCGATGAATCCTGCGGATAGACGCATCGTTCATAATGCACTGGCGGACAGTGCAGACGTTTTCACGGAATCTGAAGGCGAAGGCATGGATCGACGCGTGGTGGTCTTTCCTAAATCGCGGCGACAAGCCGCTGCGCCGACCGTCTAGGTCTGTCATCGTGCTACGAATCTGGCGCCAGTGCGCGCCAGATGGCACGGATGTCGCAGTTCCGCTCAAGCGCGACGGCGAGTTCGTCGTCCTCGTCGGCTGGGTGAAGGTTTTGGGTAAAGGGAAAAACCCCGATGGGTGTGATTCCCGTTTGTCGGGCAATTGCGCGCGCGTTGCTGTCGCGATCGGGTGTGTATTTTCCATCCGTGTCGACCAGGATCAACGCTGCGATGGGCAAACCGCGACGACGCAGTTCTCCGATTGCAAGCGCGGTTTGATTTATCGTGCCTAGGCCATTGCGGGCGACAAGGAGCACGGGAAGTCCCAGTTTGGCGGCTAGATCCGTGTTGGTTTCGGTCGCGGTCAGTGGTGAGAGCAATCCACCAGCCGATTCGACGAGTATCGGTTGCTGGGGTTTCACTCGGGGTCGGACGCTATTGCAAGCGGTCACCAATTGATCGAGCGTGAGCGTTTGGCCGATCATTTCAGCGGCGATGGCGGGAGCAACCGGCGCGGTGAAGGGAAAAGGACAGACGCGCTCGAGAGGAAGGTCAAGTTGGCTTGCTCGTCGTAGGGCCTCGGCATCCGCAGGGGTTGGGTTGCATCCGCTTTCTGTTGGCTTGACCGGTACGACGGGATGTCCTGCCCGTGCCGCCATACGGAGGATGGCGCGGCCGACGGTAGTTTTACCGACGTTGGTGTCCGTTCCGAGGAGAATGAGGCCATGAGGACGCGGGGGTCGGGGTACACGACTGGGTGTCTCGGAAGGTGCGTCGGTATCCAAATCCGTGGCCAGGGCGATCGATCTCGCCACGGTCTTGAGTATGCGGTCGATCTCACCAGGCTCGATCGACAGCGGCGGCATCAATACGATCACCGAGGAACGTGCGTGGAGAATCAGGCCTTCGGCAAGCGCCACGGAGCAGACACGTTCGCCAATGTTTGTGTGACGGCGCGCGACCAATGATTCTCGCTCACGCAATTCGATCCCAACCATCATGCCGCACTGGCGAATCGCGAACACGGCGGACAGCGGTGCTACAGTTGTTTCAAGTGATCGTTGCAGGTGTTCAATTTTGGCGGGCAAAGCAGCGATGAGGTTTCTGCGTTCGAGAATATCGAGTGAGGCGATGGCGGCGGCGCACGCCAGGGGATTGGCCCCATGATTGAGCAGAAGGGGTGCCATGTCGCTGCGGTTGTGTGCAGAAACGCTTTGGAAAATCGCCTCGGTGGCGAGGGTCGCTCCGAGGGGCAAATGGCCACCGGTGAGCGAGCTTCCGCAGCACAAGAAATCGGGCGTCACACGCTCCTTTTCACATCCGAACATTGTTCCGGTTCGGCCGAAACCGGTTGTGGTTTCGTCGGCAATCAACGCGATGCCCAGTTCTCGACAGCGCTGAGAGATGTTTGAAAGCAGTCCCGGCGGGCAAAGTTGTACCCCACTTCGCCAGTGGACCCCCGGCTCCACGACGACCGCGCAAAGAACATCACGATGCGTATCAAAGACAGAATTAAAAAGGACTATGGATAAAGTGTGGACGAAGATTCGGTCCGCGTCGGTTGAACATGGGTCTAGTCGGTTATGATCCGAATCGGAGTTTGGTGGAGACGGGTTGAAAATGAGGTGTTTCTGACGCTGGGGTTGATTGCGTAGGTTTTGAAAATGCCGTGCAATATTGATGGCATTGGCGATCGCGTCCGGACCGGACGGACTGAAAAGCACGCGTTCGAGTCCGGGCGGTGCTATTTTTACAAGGCGCTCGGCAAGCGCCAGGGTTGGCGTACTGGTGAAGCGGGAATTGGCAATGCGATGCAGCTGATTTTTTATGGCCTGATTAATTAACGCAGAGCGGTATCCATGCAAGTTGGAGCCGAATGACGAGGTGGTGTCGATAAAGGTTCGACCATTCGCGTCAATAATATTTGGGCCGGATGCCCGATCGGAAATCAAAGATTCCCCGATGCTCGAAGCGGAACGCGGTGAAATCGGAAACCACAGATTGCGAAAATCCAGATCCGATGGGCGCGGGGGTGGCACGGACGCAACAATACCTGGAAAAAACGTCCGTTCGCACCCTGAATCTACGAGTGGAGGCCGGACAAGAGCGGTTTCAGTTGGGAGACGAGGGCCTCAATGGCTGCAAAGTCGTGGGCGGCTGATAGCGTTAGTCGAAGCCTGGCGGTGCCCGGTGGGACCGTGGGAGGGCGGATGGCCTGGACGAAGATTCCAGCATCAAGTAGTCGGCGGCTGGCGTTCAACGCTGCGCCGTTTTCCCCGAAGACGATGGGGACTATCGGCGAAAGGGTTTCGGATTGCGGGCGTCCGAGGGTTTCCCTGAGGTGTTTGAGGTTATCAAACAGCCGCTTTCGGGCCGATTCGCCGGTATCTTCCGCCAACAAACGGATTCCAGCAGTGCTGGCAGCGGCGACGCCGGGAGGGCTGCCAGTGGTAAAAATAAAAGTTCTTCCTCGGTTCACGAGCGTTTCAATGACGGAACGGGACCCAGCGACAAAGCCGCCCGCTGAGCCCACGGCCTTGCCGAAGGTTCCAACATGGATGTCTGGACGGACGCGGTGGGCGTTGCAGAGTCCGGCGCCGTTGGGTCCGAAGATTCCGATTGCGTGCGCGTCATCGACGATCAACCGAGCGTTGGTTTCGTTCGCAAGCGCTCTCAGGTCCGCGAGGGGTGCAAAATCACCGTCCATGCTGAAAAGGGATTCGGTAACCAGAAACCGCCGGCGGAATGTCCCTGGTTGTTGGAGTGCGGAACGAGCCGTGGCAACGTCTTTATGGGGGAAGACGCTCACCTTGGAGCGGGAGAGTCGGCAACCGTCGATGAGGCTGGCATGGTTGGCAGCGTCCGACACGATGAGATCGTCAGGGCCGGCGAAAGCGGTGATCGCGGCCAAGTTGGCCTGATATCCACTCGGAAAAGAAAGCGCGGCTTCGGTACCGAGCAAATGCGCGACGGCTTGCTCGAGGCTGCGGTGGGGGGGCAGGTCGCCGCAGACGAGGCGGCTCGCCGTGGCACCGGAGCCATGGCGTTGGATCGCGTTCGTGGACGCGGCGAGTAGCACGGGGTGGCGCGAAAACCCCAGATAGTCGTTGGAACAAAAGTTGAGAACCGGGTGTTGGTTCAGTTCGGGAGCGTCGGGTGTCCCGTCAAACGGAGGACAGGCGCGAAACCGGCCCTCTTGACGGAGATTCTGAAGCTCCTCTTCAAGCTGTTCGTCGAAAGAATCCGTGGGGGGCACACGGTGCTTCTAGGACCGCAACCGCGACGCTGTCAATCGTGCCGGTGCGCTGGGCCGGTCGAACGAATTTGTTTCACGTGGAACATCCGTCGGTCGGGAGGGCGTGGAAGGTTCCACGTGGAACATCGGTGAGATCCCGTTCGAACTGTTTCACGTGGAACGGCGAACCATGCGAAGGAGGCGTTCCCGACCGTCCTCCAGACGGTATCGCCACGATTCGGAATCATTGCGCTTTTGGCTTTCGTCGTCCGAGACCAGCGCAATTATCAGACCGCCTGGGCGAACAAGCGGGATTCCCAGGATCAACCAGACCTCGGGTGCGAAGGTTGCTCTCGAAATAGCGGCGTCGAACTGACCCAACAATGCCGATTGCGGTGGCTCCGATAAACGCTCGGGCACCACCGTGGCGGCGACACCGGTGTCCCGAAGCGCCGTTCGCAGAAAAGAAACGCGTTTGGCTCTCGGTTCCACCATCGTGAGCGCAAGATCCGGACGCAGAATTTTGAGCGCAATCGCCGGAAGACCCCCTCCCGACCCAACGTCGACCAGCCTTGCGGCGGTAGGCAGTACTTCGGCCAGAGCCAGAGAATCAGGCAGGTGTTCCAGAGCGAGCGCCTTCACCGAGGCCGCACCCGTCAGATTGACTGCCCTATTCCATTGAAGCATCAGCTCAAAGTAGGTTTCGAGTCGTTTGAGGACCGGCGCAGCGGGTAACGGCAGCTTGCCCAGGCTCAGCCCGCGACGGGCTTTGGCTACAAGTCCGGCAAAGGCGTTGGCGTCACGATGATCGGAAACTTGGTCTGCACTCACGGAGGTGCCTATTATGAACACCAAATCCATGTTCCAGCACGCGCAGTTGCATGATCAGTTGATTGGTTTTGTGCGCGCCTTTGCGGGCGGCGCCGAATCGAGGGTGGACACCATGCCTGCTCAACTGTCGACGCGCCGATACCACCGGGTCGCCACGGAAGGATCTCCCAGATCGTGCGTGGTCATGGAGTTGCCGGAGGACGCCCGGAACGAAAGCGACGCCCGGATGCCATTTTTGAATGTGCATCGATACCTGAGTGGCCAACATTTTCCCGTTCCCAAGATTTATCGGGCTGAAGTTGCCAACGGGTTCATCGCACTCGAGGATCTGGGAGACGAAACGCTCGAAGCAGCGGTCTCACATTGCCGAAGTGAACGAGAGATCCGGGCGCTCTATCGGAAGGCGGTGTCGCTCATCGCTCGGCTACAGGAGATGGGCAGCAACCATCCAGACCCGGAGTGTTTGGCCTTCGGTCGACGTTTCGACTACACGCTTTTGCGCTGGGAACTGGCGCATTTCCGGGAATGGTTGCTCGAAGAGGGCAGGGGGATTCGTCTTACCGATGCCGAAAGCGCCGTGGTTGAATCGCAATTTGATTGGCTCGCGAAGGCGCTTGCAGACAGTCCTCCGGTGTTGGTGCATCGCGATTTTCAGAGTCGCAATCTGATGGTCGTGCGTCGCGGTGGCGAACCGCAGATTTCGGTGATTGATTTTCAGGACGCGCTTCTCGGCCCGAGCGTTTATGACCTTGTGGCACTGCTGCGAGATTCCTATCTGTCGTTGTCGGACGGATTGGTCGAGGAGTTGGTCACATCCTTCGCGGTGGCCACGGGTCGCAATGTAATGGAGATTACAAATCTTTTCAATCTGCAAACCGTTCAGCGCAAGTTGAAAGACTCGGGCCGATTCGTCTTCATTGACCGCAAACGAGGGATGCCGAATTTTTTGGCCGCAATCCCACTCTCGCTTCGTTATGTCAGGGATGCGATCGTTCAGGTACCGGAGCTCCGACCCTTGCACGAGATCCTGGGTCGGCACGTTCCCGAACTTCGCTGAAGTGAAGGTGTTTGGGGCCTGGCCGTCGACATTGCCCGCCGTCTGTCGCACAATCCCAATTTCCACGGGTTATCGAGCCCGATCATCTTGAGCAACGACGAAACAGGGTATATGCGGGAAGCGGTCAGCAAACACAAGTTGTTGCTGGTCGACGGCGATCCGAAAAGTCAGCGGGTCCTCGAGGTCAGCCTCAAGAAGGCGGGCTTTGATGTCATCACGTCGGCCACGGCCGAAGAAGCGTTGCAACGATTGGCCGAAGGCGTTCCGGAACTCATCGTTTCAGATACGCAGTTTCCGGGCATGGATGGTTTCGAGTTTTGCCGTCGTATTAAAGAACGACCTGAGCACGCGCGCATTCCTTTCCTGTTTGTCTCAAGCAAGAAATCGATTGAGGACAAGATTCGCGGACTTGAGCTTGGTGTTGAGGACTATCTCAACAAGCCCATCTACATTAAAGAGATCACGACGCGGGTGCGGATGCTGCTGCAGCGCAAGCAACGTGAGTCGCTTGAATCCAGTCGAGACACGCGCACACGCTTCACCGGAGCATTATCCGATATCGGCGTGGTCGATCTGGTTCAGACCATCGACGTGAATCGCAAGACCGGGATCATTCACATCCACAATAGCGATGGCCATCGGGGTGCCATCTATTTTCGCGAGGGTCGAACGATCGATGCCGAGGCCGGTCGCCTCACGGGGATCGATGCCGTGTATCGATTGTTCTCGTGGAACGACGGAACGTTTGAAGTCGAGTTCAAACCGTTGCGTCGGCGCGATGTCATCGACCTGTCTGCGCAAGCAGTGTTGATGGAGGGCATGCGGCGTCTTGACGAGTGGACGCATTTACTCGAAGCCTTGCCGCCGCTTCACACGGTATTCGAGGTCGACTACCACGTGCTGGCCGAGCGACTTGCGGACATTCCCGACGAGGTCAATCGCATTCTGCGGTTGTTCGATGGACGTCGCACGTTCATGCAGGTGGTGGAGGACTCGGATTTTCCCGATCTCGAAGCCGCGGTCGCGATTGCGCATCTGTATCACGACCAGGTGGTATATGAACCAAGTGGCGAGCGCCTGCCGGTGGAAGTGCGTGGCTCGATGGGCCGACTCGAACGGTGGTTGGCGGAGTCTCCGTGGGCCGCCGAAATCACGCCGCCCGTGGATCCTCGGTCGACACCGGTGCCGGCTGGAGGAACGCCGACCCGGCCGATGCGAACCCTTAGTTCTCCCGGGGAATCGACGGACGGTACGCCGGGCCCAGAAACGCTGTCCGGATACGCCACCTCGCCCTATGCAGAGGGTTCGATGGAGCCGCACGACCTGGATGGCGCAGCGTCGCGCAAACCGCGCATCAACACGTCTCCCTACGGGATAGATGCGGTCTCTGATGCGATAGCCAGCCTTCCCGAGGGTGGCGATGATCTGAATGAACGCCGATCGATGAGCGGAACGATCTCGGTGCCAGACGAGGGCGGACCGACACAAATCACGGAAACGTATTTCAGTGCGCCCATGGCGAAGGGTGACGTTGGCCGCAAGGCCGAGACCGTTGCGATCGTGGACTCGGAAGATCCCGGACGCACAGGGGGTGGTCTTGATGCGCTCGATGCCGATCGAACGCCTGGACCGTCGGTTGAGTACATGGTGCTCGCGCGCCAGATGGAGCAGTCGGGACCCGTACCGGACTCGCTCCAGCCGTCGGATGAATTGCCGGCGGTTGCCGAATCCGAGGGTCTGGAAAGCGATCCGGAGCCGGCACCGGAACAGGAATCGCACGCTTTTGGTGGAGAACCCTTCGACACAGGCGAGCGCGATGCAGTCGCAGCAGGACTTGAAAGTCGTTTCGAGGCGCATGCGGACGACGAGGACGCGGTCGATCCGGCCGCCGAACCCATTGCGGTCGCTGCGGTGGAAGAAGCGGACGTTGAAAAAGTCGACCCCGTCCCGGCTGCTGAAAAAGCAGAGGAGGACGAAGAAGGTGATGCGGAACAAGAGGAAGACGACGAAGAAGAGGAAGAAGACGAAGAAGACGAAGACGAGGACGACGAGGAAGACGACGTAGCCGCGTCTGACCCAGCCGCGCCTGACCCAGCCGCGCCGGTGGATCGGGGTGGGACCAGTCTCATCTATCCAGTACCCGGTGAAACGGGTGAACTCGCCACGAAGGGCGCAAGAGGTGTAACTCGGATCGGCACGCCCGCGCCTTCGTATGCGAAGGACAACATGGATTCGATGAGCCAGGCCGACATGCTTGAAGAGCTTGGCCAACCTTCGTCGAAGCGAACGCCTCTTGTGATTGGCGGAATGCTTGGTGTCGGAGCTGCGCTTTGGTACTTCGTGTCTGCTGGCACACCCACTTTGCCTGCGGTGCCTTTGCCAGCCGCAACGGCGCAAGTGCCTGTGGACGAGGTGGCGCCGAACCCTGCCGAACCCGTTTCGCCCGCGGAACTGCCCAGGGTGGAATTGCCCGCGACGACACCGCCACATGGAATAATCCCGCCAGCACCCGAGACGAATACGACAGCCGCAGAGGCACCGCATGCGGCAGCACCCACGGCAAAGGCAACGACTGCGCCCGCGGCAACGCCCGTAGCACCTGCGGCAACGCCCGCACCTGCGGCAACGCCCGCGCCCGCGGCAACGCCCGTAGCACCTGCGGCAACGCCCGCGCCC